>ERZ773075.32-NODE-32-length-133586-cov-16.7732_pt1 | contig 133586 bp, 93 predicted proteins | sample MGYA00580614_ERZ773075 | MGnify/ENA primary metagenome ERZ773075 (study PRJEB29015, sample SAMEA2738021) | human oral metagenome | biome: human oral; feature: human-associated habitat; material: dental | place: China | collected 2043 ...
GGAAGATGAGGCCGGGCGCCGCGGCGCCCGGCGGACGCGAGGCCCAGCGCGGCGTACCGCCCGCCGGGCCGGTCCGCCCGCCGGCGGGCTGGGCGGGCGCGGCCGCCGCCTTCGACGCCCGGGTGTTCGGTCCGGACGCCTGGCCGGCCAGCGTGTGGAGGTATGAGCTCTCCGACGGCGCCGCGGGCGTCTACCTCGCCTTCGTCGACGGCGACGGCCCGTACGCCTCCGCGGTTCCGGGCATCCTGGCCTTGGGGGGAGTGAGCCCGGGGCCCGAGGCGGAGATCCTGACCATCGGCGTGGCCGAGTCCTGGCGGGGGAGGGGGCTGGGAGGCAGACTGCTCGACGAGCTCGTCTCGGCGGCCGTCCGGGAGGGGGCCGAGACGGTGTTCCTGGAAGTGCGCTCCCGCAGCGAGGGGGCCCGGGCCCTGTACGAAGGCAGGGGGTTCGTCCCCGTCGGACTGCGCCGCCGCTACTACCGCGACGACGACGCCCTCGTCATGCGCCGGGACGTGCGGCGGTGAGCGTGCGTCCGCGGAGCCCCGCGCCGTACGGAGCCCGGAAGCGTCGCTCCTCGATCTCGCCTGCCTCCAGGGCTCCGCGCTGCCCAGAGCCCTGGTCGATCTGGGACGTTGGGCGCAGGGGGGATGAGCCCGAATCCCGTCGGAACGCTTAATTTCGCAAGGATCTATTCCCATATTTCCAGCGGGTTGGGGAACCGCGAATTGTAGCGGGTAAAGTCGAAGTGTGGATACTTCACTCAAGCAGAAGCGGGGCCTCCAGACGACGGTGGGGTTCAAAGTCGTCATGGCCTTCAGCGGGATTGTGCTGGTCATCTTCGTCTTATTCCACATGTACGGCAACCTGAAGATGTTCTTCGGCGCCGAATCGTACAACCACTACGCTGAGTGGCTCAAACACGATCTACTCTACCCGATCCTGCCCCACGGCTGGTTCATCTGGATCTTCCGGATCTGCCTCCTCCTCTTCCTGCTCGGCCACGCGGGCGCCGCCGCCTGCCTCTTCCTGCGCAACCGTAGGGCGCGCGGATCCCAGTACAAGGTCACGAAGGGGAGCAAGAAGAAGGTGCCCTTGGCTTCCCGAACGATGAAGATCGGCGGCATCTTCCTGCTCATCTTCATCGTCTTCCACATCCTGCACTTCACCGCCCTGGCGATCCAGATCGGCGGCGACTACCACGCTCTGACGCCCTACGAACGCATGATCGTCTCCTTCACCCCCGACAACTGGGCGTCGGTGGCCGCGCTCGTCGTCTACACGGCCGCGGTGGCCTTCCTCTCCTTTCACGTGTGGCACGGCGCATTCTCAGCGCTGGCGACGCTGGGGGCCGCCCGCACAGGCGCCCAGCCCTTCCTCAGGGGCCTCGCGGCCTTGTGCGGCCTCGCGCTCCTCATCGGCTTCCTGGCGCCACCGTACGCCATCGCGTTTGGATTCATCTCGTAAGGGGACAGGCACATGACTGAGATTCTCTACACCGAAGGCGTGAAGATCGCCGACACCAAGACCCCCGCAGGCCCGCTGGAGGGCAAGTGGGAGAAGCGCAAGTTCGAGGCCCGGCTCGTCAACCCGGCCAACCGCCGCAAGCTGTCCGTCATCGTCGTCGGCACCGGCCTCGCGGGAGGGGCGGCGGCCGCTTCCCTGGGCGAGATGGGGTACAACGTCAAGGCGTTCTTCTACCAGGACTCCGCGCGCCGCGCCCACTCGATCGCCGCTCAGGGCGGCATCAACGCGGCGAAGAACTACAAGAACGACAACGATTCGACCTACAGGCTCTTCTACGACACGATCAAGGGCGGCGACTTCCGCGCCCGGGAGTCCAATGTCTACCGCCTGGCCGAGGTCAGCGCCAACATCATCGACCAGTGCGTGGCACAGGGGGTCCCCTTCGCCCGGGAGTACGGCGGATACCTGGACAACCGCTCCTTCGGCGGCGTGCAGGTCTCCCGCACCTTCTACGCCCGCGGCCAGACGGGCCAGCAGCTGCTCATCGGCGCCTATCAGGCGCTTCAGCGCCAGGTCGCGGCCGGGACGGTCGAGAGCTACAGCCGGCACGAGATGATGGAGCTCATCGTCAAGGACGGCAAGTCCCGGGGCATCATCGCGCGCGACATGGTCACCGGCGAGGTCGAAACCCACATCGCCGACGCCGTCGTCCTGGCGACCGGCGGGTACGGCAACGTCTTCTTCCTGTCGACCAACGCGATGGGGTGCAATGGCTCGGCCATCTGGCGGGCGTACCGCAAGGGCGCCTACTTCGCCAATCCGTGCTACACGCAGATCCATCCGACGTGCATCCCGCAGCACGGCGACTACCAGTCCAAGCTCACGCTGATGTCCGAGTCGCTGCGCAACGACGGCCGTATCTGGGTGCCCAAGAGGGCCGAGGACTGCGAGAAGGATCCGCGCGACATCCCCGAGGAGGACCGCGACTACTATCTGGAGCGCATCTACCCCTCCTTCGGCAACCTCGTGCCCCGCGACATCGCCTCCCGCCAGGCGAAGAACATGTGCGACGAAGGCAGGGGAGTGGGGCCGAAGATCGACGGCGTCGCCCGCGGCGTCTACCTCGACTTCTCCGACGCCATCCAACGCATGGGCAAGGCCGCCGTCTCGGCGAAATACGGCAATCTGTTCGACATGTACAAGCAGATCACCGACGATGACCCGTACGAAGTGCCGATGCGCATCTACCCGGCCGTCCACTACACGATGGGCGGCCTGTGGGTGGACTATGACCTGCAGTCCTCGATTCCGGGCCTGTACGTGACCGGAGAGGCCAACTTCTCGGATCACGGCGCGAACCGTCTGGGCGCCTCGGCGCTCATGCAGGGGCTGGCCGACGGGTACTTCGTCATCCCCGACACGATCAACGACTATCTGGCCGACGGCCCCTTCGAACCCCTCGGCGAGGACGACCCCGCGGTGCGCGAGGCCCGCGACTCGGTCGAGGGTCGGATCAGGCATTTCATGAGCCTCGACGGCACCCATTCCGTGGACTACTATCACAAGAAGCTCGGCTCGATCATGTGGGAGAAGTGCGGAATGGCCCGCGAGGCGGCGGGTCTGCGCGAGGCGATCCGCGACATCCGGGCCCTGCGGGAGGACTTCTGGAAGAACGTCAAAGTCCCGGGCAGAGCGGAGGAGCTCAACGTCTCCCTGGAGAAGGCGGGCCGGGTGGCAGACTTCCTGGAGCTCGGCGAGCTCATGTGCATCGACGCCCTCCATCGCGAGGAATCCTGCGGCGGTCACTTCCGCGTCGAGTCCCAGACCGAGGAGGGCGAGGCACTGCGCCACGACGACAAGTTCGCCTACGTGGGCGCCTGGGAGTTCACAGGCGACGGCCGGCCCCCCGTCCTCCACAAGGAGGACCTCAACTACGAATTCGTCCACATGAAGCAGCGGAGTTACAAGTGAGAATCAACCTGGAGTTTTGGCGTCAGAACGGCCCGAGCGACAAGGGACACTTCGAGACGCACACGCTAGACAACGTGGACGAGCACGCCTCGTTCCTCGAAATGCTCGACGTCCTCAACGAAGAGCTCTTCGACGAGGGCAAGGAGCCTCTCGCCTTCGACTCGGACTGCCGCGAGGGCATCTGCGGCCAGTGCGGGATCGTCATCAACGGAGACCCCCACGGCCCGAAGCGCACGACCACGTGCCAGCTTCACATGCGCACCTTCAAGGACGGCGACACGATCACCCTCGAACCCTGGCGGTCAACGGGATTCCCCGTGATCAAGGACCTCGTGGTCGACCGCTCCGCCTTCGACCGGATCGTCCAGGCCGGGGGCTACATCTCGGTCAACACGGGGGCGGCTCCCGAAGCGCACTCACAGCTCGTGCCTAAGGACAAGGCGGAACGCGCGTTCGAGGCGGCGGCCTGCATCGGCTGCGGCGCGTGCGTGGCGGCCTGCCCGAACGGCTCCGCCATGCTCTTCACCTCCGCCAAGGTCATGCACCTGGGACTGCTCCCGCAGGGCAGCCCGGAACGGCGCGATCGCGTGGTCAACATGCTCTCCCAGCAGGACGACGAGGGCTTCGGCGGCTGCACCAACGTCGGCGCGTGCGCCAGCGTGTGCCCGAAGGAGATCCCCTTCGAACTCATCTCCCTGCTCAATCGCGAGCTCATCAAGTCCTACGGGCACAAAGCCCGCAAGAGATAGCCGTCTCGGGGCTTTCAGCCCGACGCCGCCGCTTCCGTCAGTGGGGCCCTCCGGTTTCCCCGCGGGCGGTTCGTGGGTACGATCGATGACATGGCGGCCTTTACCGAAGGGTCTCCGTCCCGGCTCGCGACGCGGGGAGCCCGACCATGAACGCCATCGCGAACGCGACGCCGAGCCCGGGTGAGCCTCGCGACCGGACGCGGGGAGCCCCGCCGGCGGAACGCCCTCGGCCTCGCGCTCCGCTTCCGGCTCCCTGCGCCGCCTCCTGCGCCGCCCACGAACCGGTCAGGGAGTGGCTCTACTCCGCCGGTGATGGAACGGAGGCCGCCCTCCGCGCCTCGTGGGAGGCCATCGTGGCCGCCAACCCGCTGCCGTCCTGCATGGGGCGGATCTGCTACGCGGCTTGCGAAGAAGCCTGCGTGCTCGGCCGCAGAGGCCGGGCTCTGGGCATCAAGGAGCTCGAGAGGAGGATCGGCGACCTCGCGCTGGAGCGCGGATGGCGGGTTCGCGTGCCGGCGTCGCGGCTGGCGACGAGCGTCATGGTCGTCGGCTCCGGGCCGTGCGGGCTGTCGGCCGCCTACCAGCTCGCACGCTCCGGGCACGACGTCTGCCTGGTGGAGGCCCAGCATCGGATGGGCGGCATGCTGCGTCGCGGCATCTCCGAGGAGCGTCTGCCCAAGCGAATCCTCGACGGCGAAATCGCCGGGATCCTCGCTTTGGGCGTACACGTCGAAACCGGCAAGGCCATCCGCAGGATCGAGGACGTTCTCTCCTGCGTCGACGGCGTCGTGTGGGCTGCGGGGGCTTCGACATGCATCGCCCTCGTCGCCGATCGCACGCTGTGGAGGCAGCCGGTCCACACCGATGGGCGTGTGCGCCGCACGGCGACGGTGTCGATCGGGCGCGGGGCGCGTGCGGCCGCGGCGCTCACGGACTACCTGATCGGCGCCGGGGAGGCGGAGGGAAGCCGGCTCCGCGAAGGCGCAGGGGGCGGCGAGGCCGCCGTGGGCCGCGGCCTCGCCGATCCCCAAGATTGCGCATCCTGCGCATCCGCGGGGGGCTCGGGGCAGTCGACGGCGATTCCCCTTGCGGGAGGAGGCCGACCGGACGTCACCGAGGCCCTTCGCTGTATCCTGTGTGGAGCGTTGGGAAGCCTGCGGCCGCGACGGTAGGCGAAGAGTCGGCTCACGAACACTCCGATTCCCTTCGATCGCGCCCAATCCCGAATCGATATCCAGGAGGCAGCCATGGAGGAACGAGCCGTGGACGGGCGCGTGTGGAACTCCCGCCGCGATCCCCATCTGACGCAGCGGGAGATCCTCGACGCCGCGGCGAAGGAATTCGCCGAACACGGACTCGACGGCGCCCGCATGGACGACATCGCCCGGGGAACGAACACCTCGAAGAGGATGATCTACTACTACTTCGGCTCGAAGGAGAACCTATACAAGGCGGTTCTGCACGAGAACTACCTGCGCATTCGCTCCCTGGAGACCCGGCTCAAACTCGCCGAGCTGGAACCCGTCGACGCTCTGAAGACCCTCGTGCGCACCACCCTCGGGCACTACGAACGCCACCCCGATCTCGCCCGCATCGTCGGAGTGGAGAACCTCATCATGCACGGGCGGATCGCCGAATCCATAGAGGGCTTCAAGAAGCTCAACCGCAGCGCGCTGGAAACGCTGGAGGACATCCTGGAGCGCGGACGCGAATCCGGAGTGTTCCGCAGCGGGCCCGACGCCCCCGGGGCCCTCGACGTCCACCAGGTGCTCTCCGCCCTGATCCTCAACCGCGCTTCGAACCGGTACACCTTCCGGGTCGCCTTCGGCCGCGACATGCTCGGGAGGGGTCAGGAGAAGCACATCCGCTCACTCATCGAGTGCACGGTCCTGCGCTTGGTCCTCGCAGACCCCGACGGCGACGCGTAGCGCGCCGGGGGCGTCCGCTGTCAGCGGCCCGCCGCCGTGCCCGCTGCGGAGGCGGCGAGGTAGCGTCGGCGGGCGGCTCGACCGGCCGACCCGCCGTGACGGCCCGCACCCGTCGTCGCGGGAGAAGGCCCGCTGCCGCCCGTCCATCCATTGGGACACCGGAGGCCTGCTTTCCCGCCTGCGGCCTGCTATTTCCGGAGCGGCGGCCTACCCTTCTGCGCCCTTCTGCGGGAGATCCGATGCGTCGTCGTCCCAGCGTTCGGGATGGCTGGCTCTGAGCCGACGGCGCAGCGTCACTTTGTCGGTCTTCCCCGAGCTCGTCAGGGGCATCTCGTCGAGGTACTCGACGAACTCGGGGATCTTGAACTTCGCCATCCCCCGGGAGACGAACCATTCCTGCAGGTCGGCGACGTCGAGAGGCGCCGCGCCGTCGCGGGCGACGAGGTAGGCGTAGACCCGCTGCCCCATGACGTCGTCGGGAATGGCGATCGCCGCCGCCGCGGCGATCGAAGGGTGGTCCATGAGGGCCCGCTCCACCTCGGAGGGGCTGATGTTCTCCCCTCCCCGGATGATGAGGTCCTTCATCCGTCCGGTGATCCGAATGTAGCCCTCTTCGTCGGCGACGGCGAGGTCCCCGCTGTAATACCACCCGTCCTCGTCCAGGACGCGCGCGGTGAGGTCGGGCTGCCCGAGGTACCCGGAGAACACCGCCGGCCCGCGGGACGCCTCCTCTCCTTCGACGCCCGGCGGCAGGGTTCGGCGCGTCGCGGGGTCGACGATGCGGATCTCCGTCCCCGGGCAGGCGCGGCCGTCGGTCGTCAGCACCCTCTCGTCGGAGTCGAGGACGGTGGTCATCGTGTGCGGCGCGGACTCCGTGGACCCGTACACGGAATGGAGTCTGACCCCCAGGCCCCTCGCGCGCTCCATGAGGCGACGGGGCACCGGCGACCCGCCGCAGCACAGGAGGCGCACGGTGGCCAGGCGTCCGCGGTCGCCCTCGCACGCGCACAGGAGCGCGTCGATCACGGAGGGGACCGACATGCCGCACGTCGCTCCATGGCGGGCGACGAGCTCGGCCATGGCTCCCGGCCTGGGGGTGTCGCACAGGATGGACGTCGTCCTCGTGAGCATCGGCATGACGACGCCGTGCATGAAGCCGGTGGCGTGGCCGAGGGGAGCGGGCATGAGCATCCTGTCGCCGGGCCCGATGCCGAGGGACTGGGCGAAAGCCGACTCGGAGGCGATGAGGTTGTTGTGGGTCAGCATGACGCCCTTGGCCTGAGCCTCCGAACCCGAGGTGAACAGGACGACCGCGACGTCGTCTCCCGAGGATCGGACCCATCGCGATCGGGGGAGCGGGGGCTGGGATTCGAGCAGGCGCCCGATCCTCGACCCCCCGCAGAAACGGTCGGGCTGACGGGGCCGCCCGTCCTCGGCGGAAAGGCCGGCCTGCGTGGACCCGCCCGCTTGAGCGGGTCCATCCGTTTGAACGGGAGAGCTGGCCCGGGTGGAACGGCCGGTCTCAACCGCGTGGGCGCCCGGTTCGCCGTCGGCCCGCTCGGGGACGAAGAGCACCGTCTCCAGCCAATCGCCGTCGGAGAGAAGGCCGTCGGCCAGCGGACGGAAATCGGTGTCACGGTGCCGGGCGGGCATGACGGCCAGGCGGGTTCTGCACGACGAGATCGCGTGGGCGAGTTCGGTCCGTCTGAGGTTGGGCGAGAGGGGATTGACGACGGCGCCGAGCTTCGCCGCGGCGATGAGGAAGGGGAGGAACTCCGCCCAGTTCGGCAGCTGCAGGGCGACCGTCTCGCCGGGGTCGATTCCCTTGCCCCGCATCCACGCGGCGAGCCTGGAGGATGCCTCGTCCGCTTCCGCGTAGGTGAAGCGGACGCCGCTGCGGTCGACGACGGCGCACGCGTCCGGGCAGGCGCGCACGGCGAGGTCCCACCAGTCGAGCAGGCAGTGATCGCCCCATCGCCCCTCGGATCGGAAGCGCGCCCGGAGGTCTGGCGGGGCGGAGGCTAGGCCCCTCTCCCGCCAGACCTCGCGCCCGGCGCTCTGCGCGTCGATTCCGGTCACAACGACCTCGCGTACTCTTTCCTGAGCTGCTTGGCGATGACGATCGACTGGATCTGGTTCGTGCCCTCCATGATCTGGAAGACCTTGGCGTCGCGCATGATCTTCTCGACGGGATACTGCTTGGTGTACCCATTCCCGCCCATGACCTGGATGGCGTCGGAGACGACCTCTTGGAGCGCGTCGGTGACGAACTGCTTGGTGATCGCGCCTTCCTTCTGGACGTTGGCCCCCGCGTCGACGAGGGCCATGGTGTGCTGGACGAGCGCCCGGCAGGCCACCGTCTTGGCGGACATGCGGGCCAGGAGGTCCTGCACCAACTGGAAGTCGAAGATGGGCTTGCCGAACTGCTTGCGCTGCAGGGCGTAGACGCTGGCCTCGTCGAGCGCCCTCTGCATCATCCCGACGGCGATGGTGGCCATGAAGGGGCGCGAGACGTCCAGCCCCGACATCGCGATGCGGAAGCCGTCCCCTTCCTCGCCCACGAGGTGGTCGGCCGGGACGCGCACGCCGTTCAGCCTCAGATCGCAGGTGTTGGACGTGCGAAGTCCCATCTTGTCCTCGTGGTTGCCGTGGGTGAGGCCTTCGCGGTCGGCTTCGACGAGGAAGGTGGAGATCCCGCGGTGCCCGGCATCCGGATCGGTCTTCGCCGAGATCAGGTAGATGTCGGCGACGCCGCCGTTGGTGATCCAGCATTTCTGGCCGTTGAGGACGTATTCGTCGCCGTCGCGCACGGCTGTCGTGGTGATTCCGGCGGCGTCGGAGCCGGCGCCGGGCTCGGTGATGGCGAAGCAGCCCAGGCCGCCGTCGGCGATGGCGTCGGCGAAGAGGCGAGCCTGCTCCTTCGTGCCCGCGAGCAGGACGTTGCGGAAGGCGACGAAGGTCGAGACGAGGGTGATCGCGTATCCGGCGTCGGCCTTGCCGAGCTCTTCGAAGACCATCGCCCCGGTTCTGTAGTCTATTCCGGAGCCGCCGTACTCTTCGGGCAGCTCCAGCAGGTGGAGCCCCAGTTCGAAGGCCGGGGCGAAATCCTCGATCTCGCACTGGCTGTCTCTGTCCCTTTGGGCCAGGCCCGGAGCGATCTCGTTTTCGGCGAACTCTCTGACGGAGTCGAGCAGGAGTTGCTGCTCATCAGTGAGAAAAGGGTTCATTGCGGTTTCCTCTGCATTCTCGTTTATCGTGGGGTTGCGTTTTTGCGCATTTGCCGCGCGTTCGACGCCGAGCGGAGGTTTTCGTCGCGGATCGTGCGATATTCCTCCTCGGGTATGGCGGATGCGTGCGGGTCTCCGAAATCGCTCGGACGCATGCGGAAGGTTTCGGGGGAGAGCCACGCGGCCGCTGCGGAGACGGCCGTGATGGCCAGAGTCAGGCTTCCGACCACCAGGACGATGGCCGTGGACGACGTCCCGGGAGGGCACAGGGCGACGAAGACCATCGCCATCAGCGACGAGGCGGCCGTGCCGATGTTCTGCCCGATGGCCGTGCCCGTCACCCGGGTCGAGGCGGGGAAGAGCTCGGGGAAGTAGGAGGGGAAGACCGCGTTGTACCCCTGGAAGAGGGAGCCCCACATGATCAGGCTGACGGCGAGCGCCAACCAGGTGCTCCCCGTGGTCACTGCCCACAGGTAGGCGAAGGACAGCAGCCCCGAGGTCAGCGAGCCCCAGATCATGAGGGGCCGGCGCCCGAATCGGTCGGAGAGGTTCGCCGCGAAGGGGATGACGGCCACTGCCACGACGTTGCCGAGGACCGGAATCCACAGGTAGTCTCTGGCCGACCAGCCGACCCCGTAGGATTCCTGAGTCGCCAGCGTCGCCCCGAAGACGGTCGTCGTCACCGGGATGATGTTCATGAGCGCCATGAGGAAGACGCGGGCGACGGTTCCGGGAGTCGTGCGGAAGACTTCGCGGATCGTGGCGATGTCCTTCGAGTCCTTCGGCTTGGACTCGATCGTGGCCAAGCGGGCTGTGAACCCGGCCGCGGCGAGGACGGCCGACAGGAGGAAGGGCAGGCGCCATCCCCAGGCCTGGAAGTCCCTCGTCGACAGGACGGCGGACAGGGGGATGAAGATCAGCGCGGCGATGATCTGACCGAATTGGGTGCCCTGCAGGATGACGGAGGCTCGCCGGCCGCGGATGCCCACGGGGGTCTGCTCGATGATGAGAGTCGACGAGCCGGATATCTCCCCGGCTACGGCGAACCCCTGCACGAGCCGGCACGCGACCAGCAGGATGGGCGCGGCGGCGCCGATCTGCGCGTATCCGGGCAGAAGACCCAGGATGAAGGTCGAGACGCTCATGAGGCTCATCGTCAGGATCAGCGTGAATCGCCTTCCGGCGCGGTCTCCGATCGCGCCGAGGACGAAGGCCCCTACGGGTCGGGCGACGTATCCCACGCCGTAGGTGCCGAGCGATGCGGCGATGGCCAGGGTGCGATTGTCCGCCGGAAAGAAGACGGTGGGGAAGACGAGCGCCGCCGCCTGCGTGTAGATGAAGAAGTCGTAGAACTCCAGCATCGAACCGAGTGCGCCCGACAGCACCGCCTTCCGCCCCGCCTCCTGGCTCGAGGACTCCCATACGAGGCCGTCTCGTTCGGCCATGCGCTCACCTCCATGGGGTGTCCCGGAGCGCGTCGTCGACTCCGGGACGTCGATCAGTCGGTTGACGCGTCGGTCCGGGCTTTCTCGGAGCGGTCGACGAAGACGGCGAGGACGACGCCGACCAGCGTCACCGCGGCGTTCAGCAGCAGGACGTTGCCCGGTGCGCTCTTGACCCATCCGGCGGCGGCCTGTTGGAAGCCGAATCCGCCCACGGCCGATGCGATCATGACGAGCGAGGTCATGAGCCCGCGAGCCTGCGGGAAGAGGGAGTTGGCTGTGGAGGCGACCAGCTGCAGAACCCCTCCCGCCGCCGTCCATCCGATGATGAATCCGGCGACCGGCACGATCCAGGCCTGGTGGACGAAGAAGACGGCCAGGAGGGTCACGGCCGAGATCAACGGGTAGAAGATGATGATCTGGGTGGCTCGCACCCGCGTGAGCAGACCGGTGGAGACGAGCACGGCCACCATGGCGCCTGCGGCATACCAGCTCTGGGTGATCGCCGGATCCGCCATGTGGTAGGACTTGCCGAGCTCCTGGTTCGTGTTGCCCCACAGCGTGAAGGTCGTGATCGTCGTCGCCCCGAGGACCATGAGCATGATCATGGTCGAGTCGATTCGGACTCGCGCGGGCTTGTGCCCGTCTGCCTTTCCCTTGGAGTCGTTCGGCGGGAAGGGCGCGAAGAAGAGCCCGACCACGACGACCGCGATGAGCACGGTGAAGCCGAGGTAGATGACGCGGAAGCCGCCGTCGCGGTCGGCCCCTCCCGTCCACTTCATCAGCAGGGGGAGGAGGAACTGCGCCACGAGGATGGCGAACTTGAGGAACAGATTGGCGATGTGGGCCTTCTTGGGGAAGATCTCCGAGAGCGCGGGGTAGACGGCCGGGTCGAGGAAGCCGTTGCCCAGGCCCGCGACCACGCACATGACCGTGCCGAGGGCAGCGCCGCCGACGTAGACGATTCCGATGAAGGACACCGCCAGCAGGCAGGCTCCGATGACGGCGCCCACCCGGCGCGAGACGCGGTCGGCGATCGGGCCGGCGAAGGGATAGGCCAGAAGCCGTCCGACCATCATCCATGCGATCGCGCTGGCGACGCCTTCGGTGTTCGTGCCCCATTGGTCGGCCAGCGCGGGTTTGAACTGGGCTTGCGCGAAGAGCGAGAAGCCGAGGACGAAGTATGACAGATAGAGCAGGCCCGCGGTCGTCCAGTATTTTCGGGAGGACGCGGGGGCGGATTGGGACTGCGTGGAAGCGAGGGGAGGCATGGTTCTCTCCAGGGGGGTGGTCGCGCGGAACGGCGTCGAACCGCGCGGCGTGGGTTGGTACGGTTCCTCCGCGACGGCGCCTGCGTGGGGCCGTCGCGGAGGACTGCGGATCGGGTCAGTTCCTCGGCGCGGCGGCGATGGCGCCGCCGGAGGAGAGGATGGCCTCGATGCGTTCGGGCGGATAGCCGAGTTCGGAGAGGACGGCCTCGGTGTCCGATCCCTGGGCGCGGATCAGGCGCAGCTCGGGATCCCCCTGAGACTGGAAGCGCACGGGGTTGGTCGGGATCATCCGCTCCGCCCCGGAGGCGCAGGCGACCTTCCTCAGGACGTCGTTGGCCCAGGCTTGTTCGTCCTCGTAGACGTCGGCGGGCAGCTGACACGCCTCGATCGGCACGTCGTTGGCGCGGAAGAGGTCGAGCCAGTGCTTGCGGTCGCGCTCGGCGAAGGCCTCGTCGAGGATGTCGACGACTTCCCCGTTGAGACCCTCGGCGTTGATGTCGTCGCAGACGTTGTACCGCGTGTCGCCCACGAGGTCCTCGCGTTCGATCAGGGTCATCACCTTGTCGAAGTCGCGGTCGTACTCGGGCGCGCACAGGGTCATGATGAGCCCGTCGCCGGCCACGTAGGTGTTGTTGAACGGGTTGATGACCTCCCGGCGGTCCTTGGGGTAGACGCTTCCGTACTGCGCGGCCACCATGGCGGTGTTGAGCATGAACACGCCGGAGTGGAAGAGGGACGTCGTCACGTAGTCGCCTTTCCCGCTCTTCTCGCGTGCCACGAGCGCGGCGAGGATGCCCGAGGCCAAAACGAAGGAGACCTGGAAGTCTCCGTAGCCGTTCGGCGGGATCATCGGAAGGCTGCCGCGGTTGACCGTGGTTCCCAGCACGCCGCCGCGGGACATGCACGCCGTCATGTCGAAGCCGGCGGCGTCCTTGAGGGGGCCCTTCGCCCCGAACCCGAGGACTTGCGCCATGACCAGGCGGGGGAACTTCTCGTGGAGGGAATCGAAGTCGTAGCCGAGCTTCTTCAGGGACTTCACGCGGGTGGACGTCAAGAAGACGTCGGCCTCCGCCAAGAGGCGGTCCATGACCTCGCGCCCGGAATCGACTCTCAGGTCGAGCGTGACGAAGCGCTTGTTCATGTTCGACATGTCGAAGCCGAGGTTCTCGTCGTCCGTGTAGGGCGTTCCGAACACCGCGCCCTGCGTGCGCCCGGGATCCCCCTTGGGGGCCTCGACCTTGACGACGTCGGCGCCCCATTCCCCGAGGATGCGGGCCACCGTGGGGGCGGCCAGGAAGGCCGTCATGTCCACGACTTTGATGCCGTTGAGGGGGTTCATGTTTCACTGCTCCTTCGCGGTGTGGGCTCGGCCCCGGAATCCGGGGCCGAGCGGAATGTCAGGAGTTCCAGAGGTCCCCGCCCGTGGCGATGAGCCCGCGCGAGGCGGTGGTGCGCTGGACGGTCGGCGGGCCTTCCTCCAGCCACATGGCGCGGCAATCGCGATAGAGCCTCTCGGCGGGCCCGTACTCGCATTCCTCGAAGTATCCGATGCCGCCGAGGATCTCCAGCATATTGTCGGAGACGACCTTGACGCCGTCGATGGACGCGAGCTTGCACAGGGAGGCCTGGGTCATCGGGTCTTCGCCGGCGTCGTAGCGTGCGGCGGTGTCGTGGATCATCGAGCGCAGCATGTAGACCCACTTGCCCGATTCGGCGATCATCGTCTGGATGGCCTGGCGGCTGACGAGCGGCTTGCCGAAGGTGACGCGGTCCTTCGCGCGCGCGATGGAGATCTCCAGCATGCGCTGAGCCATTCCCAGGTTCGAATCGGCGATGTGCACGCGGGACAGGCCCAGGGAGTACATGGCCACGTGGAGGCCCTCGCCCACTTCGCCCAGGCGGTAGGCGTCGGGGACGCGGCAGTCGGTGAAGCGCAGGCCCGCGTGGCCGGCGCCGCGGCAGCCCATCATGTGGGGCATGTCGACGATTTCGTATCCGGGGGTGTCCACGGGCACGAAGAAGGCCGTCAGCCGCTTCGACTTCTCGGCTTCGGGGTCGGTGAGAGTGATGAGGTAGGTGCCGTCGGAGCAGTCGGTGTGGGAGATCAGGGTCTTCTCGCCGTTGATCACCCAGTCGCCGCCGTCGCGCACCGCGTTGGTCTTGATATCCGCGCCGGAGCCGGCCTCCTTCTCAGTCAGCGCGAAGTTGACGTAGAGGGTCTTGTCCTGGAAGCGGGGCATCGCCCACTCCTTGAGCTCGGGCTGGGCGAAGTCGTCCATGATGCGCCAGTTCAGGCCGGCGGCGTGGTGCAGGTGCATCCGCATGCCGCCCGGACCGCGGGAGAACTCCTCCTGGACCTTCATGATCTGAAGGGTCGACATGCCCCAGCCGCCGTACTTCTCGGGAAGATAGAAGCGGTAGAGGTTGTGCTCGTTGGCGAGGTCGAAGAACTCCTGGGGGAACTTGTTCGTCACCTCGATCTCCACTTGCATCTCGTCGAAGGGGCCCTGCGCGAGTTCGCGGATCTCCATGAGATAGCGCTGGAATTCTTCGTCGGACCGTGGCTTTTCGGTGGTCATCTGCATCTCCTTTGATGGTGCGTCGAGCATCGGCCGCGTATGCGGAAATGCGCGGAAAGGCGGGTGTCTCGAGCCGATGCGTGCGGCTTGTCGAGAGGGGGAAGGAATTAACTCAACAGTACAAAACCTAGCGCCGCATCGCGCCGAGGCCTTAGGACGCAGGTCCTTTGCGTCGACGCCGCCGAGGGCCGGAGCCTCCGCCCGTCGGGGCCCCTGTCGCGCTTTCCCGTCGACTAGACTCGTGGGACGTGAGCATTACGGTTCTGGGCATCGAGACGTCGTGCGACGAGACGGGCGTCGCCGTGGTCCGCGACGGGGAGCTCCTGGCGGACGTCACCGCGACGTCGATGGACGAATTCGCCCGCTACGGCGGGATCATCCCCGAAATAGCCTCGCGTGCCCACCTGGAGGCCTTCGTCCCCACCCTGGACGAGGCGCTCGAACGCTCCGACGTCGCGCTGGAGGACGTCGATGCGATCGCCGTCACCGCAGGGCCCGGCCTGATCGGCTCCCTGACCGTCGGCGTGTCGGCCGCGAAGGCCCTCGCGCTCGCCGCGGGCAAGCCGCTCTACGGCGTCAACCACATCATCGGCCACCTATGCGTGGACGAGCTCGTCGACGGGCCCTTCCCGGACCGCTTCATCGGACTCGTCGTCTCCGGAGGGCACTCGTCGATCCTTCGCGTCGAGGACATCGCGACCGACGTCGAAGAACTGGGCGGGACCCTCGACGACGCCGCCGGCGAGGCCTTCGACAAGGTCGGACGCCTGCTCGGGCTGCCCTACCCCGGCGGCCCGCACGTCGACCGCTTGGCGAGGTCGGGCGATCGCCGGGCGATCCGGTTCCCGCGCGGGCTCTCCCAGGGCAAGGACAAGGTCCGCCACCCCTACGACTTCTCCTTCTCGGGCCTGAAGACGGCCGTCGCGCGCTACGTCGAGGGCGTGGCCGAACGCGGCGAGGATCTGAACGGGGAGGACGTGGCCGCGAGTTTCTCCGAGGCGATCTGCGACGTCCTGACGGCCAAGGCCCTGGCCGCCTGCGAGGCGTTCGACTGCGACGCCCTGGTGATCGGCGGCGGTTTCTCCGCCAACTCGCGCCTGCGCGAGCTCGCCGCGGAGCGCGCCGCAAAGGCCGGCGTGGCCCTCAGGATCCCCCCCATCCGGTACTGCACCGACAACGGCGCGATGATCGCCTCACTCGGCTGGGAGCTCGTGCGAAGCGGCGTCGCCCCCTCCGGCCTGGACATCACGGTCGACACCGGAATGGACTTGAGCCGCGTCGTCATGTGACGCCCGTGCGCCAGGCGGCCGGTCCGTCGGCAGACGCGGCTCGATTGCGCGACCGCCGCTTCGTCACGGTGCTCAGGCCCGTCGCGGCGGGCCGTTCGGGGCGTCGACTCGCCGCGCGACGATCGCCCTGCCGCGGCCCAGGACCGGCGAGAACACGACGACGCCGGGATCCCCGCCGCGGCGCGAGAGCTTCTTCGCCATCGCCGCGACGTCGACCTCCGTTCCGCGTTTCTTGACCTCCACTCGCCCGATCCCTCGCGCGGCCAAGGCCCGCTTGATCCGCTTGACCTCCGGGATGAGGACGTCGAGGACCTCGAAGGCCGAACAATGCGGCGGCGTCGCCTCGCCCGACAGGTAGGCGACGCCGCCGGAGACGGGCGCCACGCCGTAGCGCTCGCACAGTCTGGCGATTCCGCCCGAGCGGATGACGGCGGGGTCCGGCTCCAGGAGGATCGGGCCGATCTCGCGCGGCTTGACGAAGGAGACCGGCTCGTCCGCCGCGCTGGCGCCGGAGTCGAACGCCTCGCCGTCGACCACCGCCGCCCTTCCCGCGCCCACGCCGAGCCAGACGACCGCCTCGAGCAGCTGGCCGGCCTCGCTGACCCACTCGACGAGGGCGCCGGCTGGGAGCGCGTCGTGCGCAATGCCCGGCGCCGCCTTGATCCCCGCCACGGGGAAGCCCCCGGCTATGCTCAGGGCGCGGGACAGCGGCGGGGCCCAGCCCTCCGGGGAGGCTATCCGGCGGCCGTCCCCGGTCCGCCTGGACGGATCGAGCCATATCCCGTCCGCCTCGGGGAGCCGGGTCGCCAGGCCGTCCGCGCAGACGACCGCCGCCCGGGGCGCGTTCGCCGCGGCGTAGAGGGCGGCGACGGGGTCGACTTCGATCGCCGTCACGTCCAGGCCCGCGAGGCAGAAGGCGAGCGAGTCCGCGCCGACTCCGCAGCCGAAATCCACGATCCGCCTCGCGCCCGCGGCGAGGAAGCGCTCCGCGTGCAGGGCGCCCACGCTCAGCCGCGTGGCCTGTTCGTAGCCGGCGGCGGTGAAGAACATCGAGCCTGCGCGCTCGCCGAATTTGGCCGTGGCCCGGGTTCGCAGCCGCGACAGAGTGAGCGCGGCGGCCGTTCGATCCGCGTCGAGCCCCTCCGCGCGCAGCCTCGCCGCGAGAGCGAGAGCCTCTTCGCGGCGGTACCGGGGAAGCGCGTCGACGACGGCCCGCCCGCCGGCGCCGATCAGCCAGCGCGCGACGGCGAGCTCCCTCGACTCGGCGTCGAAGCCCGGGGAATCGGCGGTGTCCATGCACCAAGTCTCACACGACTCGCCGTCCGTCACGCCCTCAGCGTAGAGCTGGCACTCGAACCCTGCGAGTGCTAATCTCTTGTCAGACGCAGCGAAAGCTGCGCGTGCCCGGTTCGGGCCCGGCCCCCGCGACGGCGGGTCCCGCGGCCAGGCGTTCCATCACTACAGCACGAGTTGAAGAAGGGGGATCCGCAGTGTCGGTCTCCATCAAGCCGCTTGAGGATCGCATCGTGATCCAGCAGCTGGAAGCAGAAACCACGACGGCCTCCGGCCTTGTCCTGCCGGACACCGCGAAGGAAAAGCCGCAGGAGGGCAAGGTGCTCGCCGTCGGTCCGGGCCGCGTTGACGACAACGGCAGCCGCGTCCCGGTCGACGTCAAGGTCGGCGACGTCGTCATCTACTCCAAGTACGGCGGCACCGAGATCAAGTACGGGGCGGACGAGTACATTATCCTGTCCTCGCGCGACGTTCTCGCGGTCGTCGAGAAGTGACGGCGAGGTAAAGCGACCCGCCGGAGTACGCGGAGAGGGGCGGCGTCCCACGATGGGACGCCGCCCCTCTTCCCGCATGCGCGGCCCGGCCCCGAGGGCTGCTCTCGTCACCCCGCTGGAGGGCGGTGTCATGGCTGACGCGGCCCTGGGCTGCTCACGGCCCCTCTTCGCACAAGCCCCCTTCTCTTCGCACAAGGTCCGGTCCGCATTGCCGGCCGGGTTCGCGCGTCCCGTGCCCGCATCGTGCGAGGTCCGCACCGGAGGCCTGCGTCCGTGTCTCCCACGCTCGGAGCCCAGCCTGCGCGGGCGCGCGTCGTTCCAGACAGCCCTCCCTGTGCGCCGCCTTCGGCGTCCGCATGCCGGGCGGTGCGGGTCAGCCGGCGTCGCCCGGCTTCTGGCCTTCCCGGTCTCCTCCGTCCCCCCGGACCCAGACGCCGGAGCGTCCGCCGGACTTCCGCACGATCATCGCCTCTCGGATGACGGCGGACCGGTCGACGCCCTTGACCATGTCCACGACGGCCAGCGCCGCCACGGTCACCGCCGTCAACGCCTCCATCTCGACGCCGGTGCGGTCGGCCGTGCGAACCGTCGCGCGAATCGCGACGTGGTCGGCCTTCGCCTCCACGTCCACCTCGCAGCCGTGAACGCCGACGACATGGGCGAGCGGCAGCAGGTCGGGGGTCCGCTTGGCGGCCTGGATCCCCGCGATCCGCGCCACCGCCAGCACGTCGCCCTTCGGCACGGTCCCCTCCCGCAGGCATCGCAGGACATTCGGCGAGCAGTCGACGCGGCCGACGGCCGTCGCCTGGCGGACCGTGGGCTCTTTGGCCGTCACGTCCACCATGAACGCGGTGCCGTCGGAACGCAGATGAGTCAGATCCATGGATTCTCCCGTGTGAGGGCGGAACGCCTCCCGGAGGCTCGTCGCAGACGCCGAGGGACGGAGGTCAACGGTCGAGGCGGGTCGGCAGGAAGCCGACGCGGTCTCCGGGGGCGACCCGCGTGACGTCGGCGTCGACGACGGCCAGGCCATCGGCGAGGGCGACGGACGCCGCCAAGTGCGAACTCGATCCGAGCCGATGGACGGGACGGACGGATCCTCCGTCGTAAACCACCGGCATGAACTGCGCCTTCCCGGCCGGTGACGCCCAGCCTACGCCTGCGACGGCCTCGAGCCGTCTCGGCGCCGCACAGGACGCCTTCCCCGCCAGCATCGCGAGCAGCCCGGCGGCGTAGACGTGGAAGCTGACGAAGACGCTGACCGGATTGCCCGGAAGGCACAGGGCGGGGACGCCTCGGCCGCGCAGGGACACGGTTCCCACGCCCTGCGGGCCGCCCGGCTGCTGGGCGACGCGGTGGAAGCGCATCGCGGCGGAGGCGAGGGCCTGCCGCACGACCTCGTAGGCTCCCGCGGAGATCCCGCCCGCGGTGATGACGACGTCCAGTTCCGGCCAACCGGCCAGCGACGCCAAGAGGGCCTCCGGGGCGTCGGCGGATCGGACGCGAGCTGCGACGATCCCCCCGGCGGCCTCGACGAGGCCGCAAAGGAGGACCGAGTTCGAGTCGGGGATCTCGCCGTCGCCGAGGCGGGCCCCGGGATCGGCGAGCTCGGAGCCCGCCGTGACGATCCCGACTCGCGGACGGGGGACGACCGGCAGCAGCGAGTAGCCGACGGACGCGGCCGCCGACAGAGCGGCGGCGCCGAGCACGACCCCCGCGGGGAGAACGGGCGCTCCCGGCTCGACGTCCTCGCCGGCGTGGCGGACGTTCGCCCCCGGAGCGGGCGCCCGACGGATCGTCACCCGGCCGGGCGGCTCGGTCACGTGCGGCGCATGGTCGGTCATCTCCACCTTGACGACGGTGTCCGCGCCGGAGGGCATGGGCGCGCCCGTCATGATCCTCCACGCGGTTCCCGGAGCCACCGCGTGTCCGCCCGCGTCGCCGGCCGGGATGTCCCCTGCGACGGGGAGCGTCGCCGGAAGCTCGGCGAGATCGGACGCGTGCACGGCGAAGCCGTCCATCGCCGAGTTCGTGAAGGGGGGAACGGGAAGCCGCGCCGCGAGCGGTTCGGCCAGGACGCATCCGAGCGCTCGCGACAGCGGGACGGCGCGGGGGGCGAGCGTGCGTCCGAGGGATTCGACCAGTCTCCGGTGTTCGTCGGGGCTCAAAGACGGGGACATGTTGCGCTCCTTGCCGTCGGGTGACGAGGGTTGGGCCGCCCGATTCTATCAATGCGCCCCCTGCGGCCGACGCGCCTTCTAGCGAGCATTCTCCAAGCCCGACCAGCTGTGGGTCCCGTCCGCGTGGATCTGCTTCTTCCACACGGGCAGGCGGGCCTTGACTTCGTCGACCAGGGCCTGCGCGGCGGCGAAGGCCTGCGATCGGTGTTCGGCGGCGACGGCCACGACCATGGCCACTTCGCCGACTTGGAGGCGGCCCGTCCGGTGCCAGGCCTCGATCCGGTGAACGCCCTGCCGCCTGGTCAGGCCCTCGGCGATGTCGCGCAGGATGTTCGGGGCGCTGGGATGCGCGGTGTACTCGAGGGCGACGACGGGGACCGAGCCGGTCCGTTCGCGGATCGTCCCGAGGAATACGGCGGTGGCGCCGCACCGCTCGTCGTGGACCGCGGCGTGGATGGCGGCGGCGTCGAGAGGTGCGGACACGATGCCCGTGTGGACGACGTTGATCATCTACCCTCCTGAGAAAGGCGGCAGCACTTCGACGTCGGCGCCCGCGTGCAGCGGCGTGCGACGGGTCGCCGTCCTGTGGTCGACGATGAAGCTCGAGACGTCGAGTACCGCGGCCAGCCGTGGACGCCGCGCGGAGAGCTCGGCGAGGAGCTCGCCGAGCGTGGCGGGAGTCTCGTCCGGGTCGACGTCGATCACGGCGGCCTCCGCGGCCTCCTCGGCGCCGCCGAAGAACCGCACGCGCGTGGGCCGCGGACGCCTCCTCGGCTCGTCCCGCTCGGTGAGTCTGACGAGGACGCGCACGGGGTTCGCCGGATCGGGGAGGTAGGCGACGTCCGCCTTTCCGGCCGACGTGCGCTCCAGGATCCGCTCGACGACGCCGCGCCGCAGCTCCAGCGCGAGCGGATCGGGGTCGTCGGGGTCCGTGTAGGGGCAGGCTCCCAGGACGAGGGATGTCGCCTCCTCGGGGTGGGCCGCCGCGGCGAAGCCCATGGCGGTCAGGAAGAGCCGGATCTTGTCCATGTGGTCGACCAGGCGGAAGCCGGGGCGGAAGGCGCTCGTCGCATGGTCGGGGACGCGGTTCATCTTCAAGGCGGCGTCGGCCCAGTGCGCACCGATCCCGAAGGCGGCCGCCTTCGGGTCGTCGGCCGATTCGCGCAGCCAGGAGAAGACCGCCTGCGTGGCCTGTTCGAGCATTCGGGCGGGAAAGGCCGGATCCGTCGGCGTGTACGTGATGTACCCGTGCGCGGGGCGTCCGCGGCCGCTGATCGGCATCTGCTCGCGGGTGACGAGCCCCAAGGCGTACAGGGCCTCCAGCGTCTCGCGGACGGAGGAGACGTGATGCCCGTTCTCCTCGGCTAGCTCCGTGACGGTCACGGGCGAGGAGTGCCGGGAGATCTGGCTGAGCAGCGCATGCTGGGCGGATGTCAGCGAGGCGACCGTCGTCAGAACCGATTGCAGATCCCCCGGATGCCCCCGCTGCATGCGCTCACCTCCTCAGAGTCAGACGCGCGTCTGTACGACGAACGATTGTACTGCCTGCCGTGCGCCGGGCTTCGCCCGATGCTCCGCGGAAGCCGACGGCCCGGTCGGACGGCCGCGGTCCGCGGACGATGCGCACGCGTCGAAGGAGGCGCGAAGGCCGCGCACCGCCGTCTCACCAGCCGCGGGGTTTGGACGTCGGCTTCCTGCGGTCGCGCGACCGGTAGACGATGTGCGGGCGGGTGACGTAGCCGACGGGCGCCGACACGGCGTGGACGAGACGCGTGAAAGGCCAGATGCAGAACAGGAGCATGCCCGCCACGATGTGCAGCTTGAACGGCATGGGAACGTCGAGCATGAGTTCGGGGCGCGGGTGCAGCGCCGGAATCGAGCGGAACCACACCGAGACGGTCTCGCGATAGTCGTACCCTTCGTGCCCTCCCAGGACCTGCGAGCTCACGGTCGCCCATGTCCCCAGCCCGATGGGCAGGCACAGCATCGCGTAGGTGACGATGTCCATGCGGCTCGTGGCCAGGCGTACGGACTTGACCACGACGCGCCGCCAGATGAGGCCCGCGAGCCCGGTGATCGTCGCCAGGGCGGCCAGGGACCCCAGACCGGTCGCCCCCAGGTGGTACATGTGCTGGGAGACGCCGGCGGCCTGCGTCCAGGACTTGGGCACGGCCAGGCCCACGACGTGCCCGCCCGCCACACAGAGGATCCCGATGTGGAAGAGGGGAGAGGACCAGCGCAGGATGCGATTCTCGTTCCACTCCGAGGAGCGGCTCGTCCAGCCGAACTGGTCGGTCCGGTAGCGCCACACGAGCCCGACGGCCATGATCGCGATGGACAGATAGGGGAGGATGACCCACAGGAAGGTGTCGAGAGTCGTCATCGTCTCACCTCTCCGGTACGGGGAACGGGGTGGCGTCGAGGTCGCCTGCGCCGACGAGCTCGGTGGGCGGGCCCTGGCTGACGAGGCGCCGATAGCCCGCCAGGGTCCTCTCGTCGGGCTCGGGCAGGGTGAGGACCAGCGCCTCCAGGAGGTGGGAGTAGGGCGAGCCCGCGCTGCGCAGCGCGGTGCGGAGCACCTCCAGGCCCTCCCGGTTGGCCGCCAGCATCTGCCCGCCGATGTCCGATTCGTCCAGTGCGCAGAATTCGAGCACCACCGGCAGGTGGTCGGGGAGCTCGTCGCGGGCGGCCTCGAATCCCCGACGCCGCATGACCTCCTTGAAGGCGAGGATCGCGATCCCGCGCGATCGCGTGTCCCCGTGCGAGTAGTAGGTCAGCGACAGCGCGCAGCGGCGCCGCTGATCGAACGTCTCCACGTAGTGCTCCTGGAGGCCGCGGACGCCCCACTCGTCGGCGACGGCGCAGAACGCCTCGAGCCGGCCGGCGATCTCGGCCGGGAGAAGCGGCGTCTCGGATCGCACGGCGGCGAGCTTGTCGGCGAGCCCCTCGTCGGGGTAGTCGAGGAGCAGCGAGCAAGCCATGCGCAGGATCCTCGCCTGCCCGTCGGTGACGCCGGCTCGCCGCGTCGTCGGGATCCGGGGAATGCCGATGTAGGTGCTCATCGGATGACCTCCAGAGGGAGCATCCTGCGGCCCTCGGGCCGGGCGTGGGTCTCGACCCCGGCGCCGTGGAAGGCCTCGACGTCGTAGGCCACCGGGCAGCCTTCGAGCTCCGAGATGCCGCGGGGGAGCTCCGTCTGGGCCGTGGGCACCGCGTAGCGGTCGTCGTACTTGGCGATCGCGAGGAGCCGGTACATGTCCCGGATCGTCTCGCCGTCCATTCCCACCGCCCGGGCGATGCCCTCCTCGCCCGGGCCTCCGTTGTAGACGTCCCGCATGTAGGAGCGCATGGCGGCCAGGCGGCGGAGCGAGCGCTCGACCGGGGCCGGGTCGCCCGCAGTGAAGAGCCCCGCGAGGTACTCCAGCGGAATCCGCATCTGCGACAGCGCCGAGAGGAGCACCTTGTGGTCCTCTCCGTCGCTGCCGGAAGCCGTCACGGCGTCGACGACCGGACTCAAGGGCGGGACGTACCACACCATGGGGAGCGTGCGGAATTCGGGGTGCAGGGGGAGCGCGACCTCGTAGGCGGCGATGAGCTTCCAGACGGGCGACTCCTGCGCCGCGACGATCCACGAGTGGGGGACTCCGTTCGCCCGCGCCGCCGCCACCGCGTCGGGGTCGTGCGGATCCAGGAGGATCTCCCGGTGGGCGCGATACAGGTTGCGTTCGTCCTTCTGGGAGGCCGCCCAGGTGACGCGGTCGGCGTCGTAGAGGAGGACCCCGAGGTAGCGCAGACGCCCGACGCAGGTCTCCGAGCAGACCGTCGGCTGGCCCGCCTCCAGGCGGGGATAGCACAGCGTGCACTTCTCGGCCTTGCCCGTCGCGTGGTTGAAATAGACCTTCTTGTACGGGCAGGCCGAGACGCACATGCGCCAGCCGCGGCAGGCGTCCTGGTCGACCAGGACGACTCCGTCCTCCGTGCGCTTGTACATCGCGCCCGACGGGCAGGCCGAGACGCACGTCGGGTTCAGGCAGTGCTCGCAGATGCGCGGCAGGTAGAACATGAAGGACTCTTCGATCGTCTTGGCCACCTGGAGGTTCATCCGGCCGAGGACGGGGTCCGCGTCGAGGGTCTCCATCGACCCGCCCAGATCGTCGTCCCAGTTCGGGCCCCAGGCGATCGTGTCGATGGCCTCTCCCGTGATGCGCGACTTGGGGCGCGCCACCGGGACGTTGCGGGAGTTCGCCGGCGCTGAGAGGAGCTTGTCGTACTCGTAGGTCCACGGTTCGTAGTAGTCGTCCATGACCGGCAGCGTCGGATTGGAGAAGATCCTGGCGAGCGAGGCCGCCCTGCCGCCCTGCCGCGGAACGAGCCTCCCGGACACGGTGCGCCTCCAGCCGCCCTTCCACTTATCCTGGTCCTCCCAGGTGCGCGGATAGCCGACGCCCGGCCGCGTCTCGACGTTGTTGAACCACATGTACTCGGCGCCCTCCCGGTTCGTCCACGCCTGCTTGCAGGTCACCGAGCACGTGTGGCACCCGATGCACTTGTCGAGGTTCATCACCATCGCGATCTGCGCCATGACCTTCATCAGAACTGCACCTCCTGGCCGCGACGGCGGATCATCGTGACCTCGTCGCGCTGATTGCCGGTCGGGCCGTAGTAGTTGAACGCGTAGGACAGCTGTGCGTATCCGCCGACTAAATGGGTCGGTTTGATGGCGATGCGCGTCAGGGAATTGTGGATGCCGCCGCGCTTGCCGGAGCGCTCCGTGAGCGGAGTCCCGGCCACGCGTTCCTGTGCGTGGTGCATGTACACCGTGCCTTCGGGCATGCGGTGGGAGACGACGGCGCGGGCGGTCACGATGCCGTTGCGGTTGTAGGCTTCGACCCACTCGTTGTCGCGGACCCCGATCTTCTCCGCGTCCCGGGGGCTCATCCAGATCGTCTGCCCGCCGCGGCCCAGCGTGAGCATATGGGGATTGTCGAAGTACTGGGAATGGATCGCCCACTTGTTGTGAGGCGTGAGGTAGCGCACGGCCACCTCGGCCGTCCCCTCCGGGGACCGCCCCACGTGGCCGACGGGGACCTCGCCGTACATGTGCGCGAGGTCCAGGGGCGGGCGGAAGACGGGCAGCGCCTCGCCCATGTCCTGCATCCAGTCGTGGTCGATGTAGAACTGTGGCCGTCCGGTCAGGGTATGCCACGGTTTGTTCCGCTCGACGTTCTGGACGAAGGCCGAATACCGCCTGCCGCCGTGTTCGGAGCCCGACCATTCGGGGGAGGTGATGACCGAACGCGGCTGGATGCGGGTGTCCTCGAAGCTGATCCGCTTCTCCTCGTCCCCTTCGGCCATGTCCGCCATGCGCGTGCCGGTGCGCCTCTCCAGCGTCCGGAACCCCTCGAAGGCCAGGCGTCCGTTGGTCGTGCCCGAGAAGAGCAGGACCATGTCGGCGGCTTTGACGTCGGTGTCGAGCAGGGGGCGGCCCTCTCCCGGCCCCGAGCCGACCGCTGCGGTTCCGTTGAGGCGTGCGAGGTGGGCCACTTCCCGGTCGGGCATCATGAGCACCCCCTTGGTGGCCATTCCCGCCGTGTCGACGAGGGGGCCGAGCGTGTCGAATTCGTGCCCGACGAGCCTGTAGTCGCGTTCGACTCCGACGATCTTGGGCATGTCCACGCCCGGCCTCCACCCGGTCCGTTCGCCCACGCGGCCGGACGGAGTGGCGTATTCGTCGGGGGAGTCGTGGGAGAGCGGGGCCGCCAGGACGTCGAGCTGGGCGTCGAGGTGCCCGTGGGCCATCTCGGAGACGAGGTGGGCGAGCGCCCGGTAGGTCTCGAAGTCGGTCCGGGCCTCCCACGGCGGGTCGACGGCCGCGTTGAAGGAGTGCATGAAGGGGTGCATGTCCGTCGACGACAGGTCGTGTTTCTCGTACCAGGTGGCGGCGGGCAGCACGACGTCGGAGTGCAGGGTGGTCGATGTGTTCCGGAAGTCCGCCGTCCACATGAGGTCGAGCTTGCCGGAGGCGGCTTCCTCCCTCCACGCCATGGTCGCCGGGCGGCTGCCCTCCGGCAGCTCTTCGGCGTTGACGTCGTTGAGCGTGCCCAGCATGTGACGCATGAAGTATTCGGTGCCCTTGGCGGAGGAGCCGAGCAGGTTGGTGCGCCAGTTGGCCAGGATGCGCGGCCGGTTCTCCTCGGCGTCGGGGTCCTCGGCGGCGAAGCGGAGGCGTCCGGCGGTCAGCTCTCCAGCGACGTACTCGGCCGGCGGCACGCCCGCCTCCCGGGCCGCGCGCCCCAGTTCCAGGGGGTTGCGGTCGAAGGTCGGATAGCTCGGCGTCCATCCGCGCTGGGCGGATTCGACTAGGCAGTCTGCGATCGTCTTGCCCCGAAGCCTTCCCGGCCCCAGGGGGTTGGCCATGGCCTCCGCGTGGGCGCCGTCGTAGCGCCACTGGTCGGTGGTCAGGTAGTACCAGCCCGTGGCGATCATCTGACGCGCCGGCCGCTGCCAGTCCAGGGCGAAGGCGTAGTTCGCCCAGCCCGTGATCGGGCGGACCTTCTCCTGGCCGACGTAGTGCGCCCAGCCGCCGCCGTTGACCCCTTGGGTGGCGCACATGGTGGTCAGGGCGAGGAACGTCCGGTAGATCTGGTCGGAATGGTAGTAGTGGTTGGTTCCGGCTCCCATGAGGATCATGGAGCGTCCGCCGGATTCCAGGGCGTTGAGGGCGAATTCGCGTCCGATCCTGACGGCGGCCCCCGCGCTGACGCCCGTGATCTCCTCCTGCCAGGCCGGGGTGCCGGGCGTCGACGGGTCGTCGTATCCGGTGGGCCACTGGCCGGGCAGTCCGTCGCGGCCCACCGCGTATTGGGCCAGCAGCAGGTCGTAGACCGTGGTGACGAGGTGGCCGTCGACCCGGCGGGCCGGCACCCCGCGCAGGACGACGCCGGCCCCCACGCTCTCCTGCCCGGCCTCGGCGGGCAGGTCGAAGCGCGGCAGGGCCACCAGGGCGCCGTGCCATTCGTCGGTGTCCATGACGCTCATCACCGGGTCCACGCCCTTCAGGGCGAGGTTCCAGTGCCCCATGCCCTCCTGGCCGTAGTGGTCGGCCAGAGTCCCCCCGGGGTCCTTGACGGTTCCATCGGCCTCCATGACGAGGGGGCGGAAGTCGTTGTGCTCGGTGCGCTGCGTGGTGCCCTCGGGCATGAGGTCGGCCGTGAGGAACTTGCCCGGGGCGAACACCGGCGCCGCCTGGCCGGCCTCTGCCTGGCCGCCGGGCGCGCCCGCGAGGTCGTCCTGGCCGAGGGCGTCGAGCCGGACGAGGAAGGGCGAGTCGGAATAGCGCCGCATGTAGTCGAGGAAGGAGGGTTCGCGCCTGCCGACGTGGAACTCCTTGAGGATCACGTGCCCCATGGCCTGGGCGAGCGCTCCGTCCGTGCCGGGGTGGACCCGCAGCCAGTCGTCGGCGAACTTCGTGTTGTCGGCGAAGTCGGGGGAGACCACCACGACTTTCTGGCCGTGGTAGCGCGCCTCGGCCATGAAATGCGCGTCGGGGGTGCGGGTGAGGGGGACGTTGGAGCCCCACATGATCAGGTACTGGGAGTTGAACCAGTCGCCGGATTCGGGAACGTCGGTCTGGTCGCCGAAGACCTGCGGACTGGCCGGGGGGAGGTCGGCGTACCAGTCGTAGAAGGAGAGCAGCGGCGCCCCGATCAGGGCGTGGAAGCGCGATCCCGCGCCGTAGGAGATCATCGACATCGCGGGGATGACGGAGAATCCCGCGCATCGGTCGGGGCCGAAGGCCTTCAGCGTGTGAACGTAGGCGGCCGCGATGATCTCGGTGGCCTCCTCCCAGCTCACGCGGATCATGCCGCCGCGTCCCCGCTGGGTTTTGTAGGCGCGCGACTTCTCGGGATCGGAGACGATCTCCCCCCAGGCCAGCACCGGGTCGCCCAGGCGTGCGCGGGCCTCGCGGTAGAGGTCGACGAGGGCCGAGCGGACGTAGGGGTGCTTGATCCGGGTGGGGGAGTACTCGTACCAGCTGAAGGCGGCGCCGCGGGGGCAGCCCCGCGGCTCGTATTCGGGCATGTCCGGCCCGGTGGTGGGGTAGTCGGTCTGCTGGGACTCCCAGGTGATGATCCCGTCCTTGACGTACACCTTCCACGAGCAGGAGCCGGTGCAGTTGACCCCGTGGGTCGACCGGACGACCTTGTCGTAGCTGTAGCGCTGCCGATAGAAGACGTCGGCTTCGCGCCCCCCTTCCAGGAAGATCTGGCGGGCGTCGTCGCCGGCCTTGCCGCGACGGAGCCACGACCCCATCCGGAAGAGCGGGGATCCGGAGGCGTCGCTGGAGGTGTGTCTGGAGGCTTGGCGTGTCATCGATTCCTTCTGTCTGAGGGGCGGTCAACCGGGGAAGGGCGCTCCCGGGCGCGCGTAGCGGAACCAGCAGATCGCCGCGCACGCCAGGCAGTAGGCCGCGCACAGCCAGAACCACAGGCTGGCGTCCATGCTCGACAGGGCGACGCCGACGATGAACGGGCCGAGGCTGGCCACCGCCGCGGTGAATCCGATGGCCCCTCCGGCCTGGCGTCTGGGCATGATCATCGGCATCTGCTTGAAGGTCCCGGCGTTGCCGACGCCCGTGAAGAAGAACATGAGGAGCATCGCCGTCAGGAAGACCGGGAACTGGTCGGGGCGGGTCGGGTCGAGGAAGAGCGCCGCCCAGCCCAGCGTGACGGCCATGCCGACGCCCGAGACCAAGGTCCACAGGGCGCCCCCGAACCTGTCGCACAGAGGCCCCCAGGCGAAGCGGACGAGCGAACCGATGAGCGGGCCCAGGAAGGCGTATCCGGCGCCCGCGGGCAAACCCTCCATGCCCTTGAAGGCGCTGTCCTTGCCGTAGGAGGTGTTGATGATCAGGGCGAACTGGGCGGAGAACCCGGAGAAGACCCCGAAGGTCATGACGTACATGAGCGTCATGATCCAGGTGTCCGGATTCGAGAAGATGTCGAGCTGCTGGCGGACGTTCGCCTTGACCGGCACGTCTTTGAGGAGGGTGAAGGCCAGGAGGGCGGCGAGGAGGGTCCAGGGGACGAAGAAGACGGCCGCGTTGTGGACCCAGATCGGTCCCGACGCCTGCCTCTGCGGGGCCGCCCACGTCATCCCGAATAGGCCGAAGCCCATGAGCAGAGGGCCGACGAGTTGGATGATCGACATGCCCAGGTTGCCGATGCCCGCCTGGATGCCGAGGGCCGTTCCCTGGAGGCGCCTGGGGAAGAAATAGCCGGTCGAGGGCATGTAGCCGGAGAAGGAGCCGCCGCCGATCCCGCAGGCGAAGGCCAGTCCGAGGAGAACCGCATAGCTGGTCTGGGTGCTCTGGACGGCGAAGAACCATCCGATCATCGGAAGGGCGTAGAGCAGCGAGCTGTACCCGATGAGCCTGCGCGTCCCGACGATGGGCGGCAGGAACATGTAGACGAGGCGGATGAGGCCGCAGGACAGCCCGGGCATGGCCACCAGCCAGTACTGCTGGCCCTTCGACAGGTGGAAGCCGATGTCGTTGAGCTTGGGGGCGATCGCGCTGACGAGGAACCACACGCAGAAGGCCATGACCATCGAGTAGGTGGTGATGGCAAGCGTTCCCCAGGCGATCGCCGGCCTCCAGGTCTCGCGGTTCTCGGGATTCCAATCGGTCAGGACTCGTGGGGATGCGCTCATGGCACTCCTCGAAGGCTGGGGGATCGCGCCGACTGTCGGCAATCCGTTGCTGACTCTTTAGAAGGGATGCTACCAAAGATAATCGCTGCCGCGTTCGCGAATCGGCGGCCTCCGGGCGGCGCTGCCGTCGATCGGATACGGACTCTCCCCAATTCTCGGGGGCGACGGCGGGGACGGAACTTTACAGGGGCCGAATCCGAATAATTACGTGAGTAAAGTCTTGCGAATATCGCCGGGGCGGCGGACGCATCCGCGATGCGGCTTGTCTCGGCGGGCTGCATCGGCGAGGATGTCGCCATGGGTGCCCATCGCCTTCACGCGATCGTCTTGGCCGGCGGCGGCGGTCGGCGTCTGGGAGGGGCGTCGAAAGCGGACCTCGACATCGCCGGGCGCCGCCTGTTGGAGCGGGTGCTGACGGGCCTGGACGGGGTCGTCGACGGCTTGCGCGTCGTCGTCGCTCCGCCGAGCGTCCGCGTCCCCCGCGGGGTCCTCCGCACCCTCGAGGATCCACCGCACGGGGGGCCGTTGGCCGGAATCGGCGCGGGCATGGACGCGTTGGGCGCCGTCGCGGGCTCCGCGTCGGCGGCTGACGAGCGGGTCCTCGTCGTCTCCGTCGACACTCCAGGAGTCGCGCGGCTCGCCCGTCTCCTAGTGGCGGCCATGAACCGGGCGGAGGCCCGAAGGGAGGAGCCCGCCCCCGGCTGGGACGGAACCCCGCCTCGCGGTCGGGCGTTCCATGCGGGGTCCGGCCCCGGTCCGCAGAGCGCGCCCGCACAGGGGCGGCGCGCCGACGGAGCCCTCATCCTGGGCGGCGAGCCTCGGCCGTTCCGGCAATATCTCCAGGCCGTCTACCGGTGCGACGCCCTGCGTTCCGCGCTCGAGGGTGCGGGCGCACTCCGCGGCCGGGCGGTCGGGCGCACGTTGCGCGGCATGCGGCTCGTCGAGGTCCCGGTGCGCGCCGGCCTCTGCCGTGACCTCGACACCCCCGGCGACCTCGAATTCTGGCGCGGGCGGTTCGCGGCCTCAGCGGACGCAGACGCCGCGCCCGACGGCTGAGGCCATCCGCCGGGCTGAGCCGACGGCCGTCCGCCGCGTCGGGGCGCAGCGGACCCCGCGGACCCGGGATTGCCGCACGCCTTCCGCGGATCCCGTCTGCGTTCCCGGCCCCGCATGCCTTGGGCCTCGGCTCGGCGGCCCGGCGTCCTAGACCTCATCGAGCTGGGCGAAGATCCTGTCGACCAGAGGGAGGAGGACGTCGAGCGTATCGCTCGCCCCGCCCTTGGACCCCGGAGACGTCACGATGAGGGCGCCGGTGCGATCGCGCGCAGTGAGCCCCGCGACTGCCCGGGAGAGGGACGCGGTGAGGGTGTGCGATAGGCCGTGGGCGCGGATGCTCTCCGCGACTCCCGGCAGTTCGACGTCGATGAAGGCCCTGGCCGCCTCGGGGGCGTCGTTGCCGGCCCGGAAGCCCGATCCGCCCAGGACGAGGACCAGGCGATGCCCGGCGTCCAACGCCTGGCGGATGGCCTCCTCGACGGCCTCGCGGGCCTCGCGCACGACTCGGACGGCCGGTTCGGCCAGCCCCTCGGCGGCCATCCTCTCGGCGCACTGGCGGGCCGCCGCGTTGGGACGCTCTCCGGCGAGGATGCGGTCGCTGACGACGACGATGCTCGACATGACGGTCATTCTCCAAACCTCCCGGGTCGGACACCCATTAAACTCTAACTCGTCCGTTTAAATTATGGCATGCCGTTCCCCGGATTCGGGAAACCCGCCGGAATGTGCCACAATCGCAGTGATGCGCAGGGCCTTCCCGGCCCTGAGGATTTTACTCGAATCCACCCCGTGGAATTGCTCGACTCGTAAAGGAGACAGCATGTCACGCTTACGCCGACTCGCCGCGGTGCTCAGCGCTCTGGCCGTGGCCGCGTCCCTCTCGTCGTGCGGGGGATCGTCCGGATCCAAGGGCGGCGCCTCTTCGGGCGGGGCCGCGAAGGTCACCCTGAAGGTCTACGCCGCCGCCTCCCTGACCGAATCGTTCGGTGAGATCAAGAAGTCCTACGAGGCCGCTCACCCCAACGTCAAGATCGTCTACACCTTCGCGGGCTCCCAGGACCTCGTCGACCAGCTGTCCAACGGGGCCTCCGGAGACGTCCTGGCCACCGCGGACGAGCCGACGATGGAGAAGGCCGCGAAGGAGGGCCTCGCGGGCGAACAGAGGAAGTTCGCCTCCAACACCCTGGTCCTCATCACGCCCAAGGGCAACCCCGCCGGAGTGAAGGGCCTGGACTCCTCCCTCGGCGGGGCGAAGCTCGTCATCTGCGCGAAGAAGGAGAAAGTCCCCTGCGGAACCGCCACCCACAAGCTCGCCCAGAAGCTCGGCGTGACCCTCAAGCCGGTGTCCGAGGAGCAGAAGGTCACCGATGTGCGCGGAAAGGTGGAGGCGGGCGAGGCCGATGCGGGCATCGTCTACCGCACCGACGCCGTCGCCTCCGGCAAGAAGGTCGACACCATCGAGATCCCGGGCGCCGACCAGATCGTCAACACCTATCCGATCGCTCCCGTCAAGGCGTCTGAGCACGCGGCGGAGGCGAAGGAGTTCGTCGACTACGTCATGTCGGCTGAGGGGCAGAAGTCGTTGAAGAAGTACGGTTTCGGCTCGGTCAAGTGACGGGCTGGCCGCGGCCGCGAATCGGGTGTGAGTCTCGCGGCGCCCGGCGGTCGGCGGTGCGGCACGGGGAGGACGTCTGGCGCATGGACGAGGGGAAGAGGCCTGCGGACGCGACGGCGTCCCGATTCGCGACGGCGTCCCGACCCCGGGCCGTCGGGCGCGCGCGGCGTTCGCGCGGCAGGCGCGGGGCGTCGCCCGTTCCGTGGTGGCTTCCCGCCGTCGCCTGCGCGGGCGTCCTCTACCTCGTCCTCCCCCTCGTCTTCATGGGGATGCGCGTCCCCTGGTCCGATCTGCCCGGGATCGTCTCGAACGAGTCCACCGTCGCCGCGATGGAGCTCAGCCTGAGGACGTGCCTGGCGGCCGTCGTCGTCGACGTTCTGGTGGGGGTCCCCCTGGCGATCCTGCTGTCCCGCGAGTGGCGAGGCGTGCGGGCGGCGCGGATCCTCGTCGCGCTGCCCCTCTCGCTGCCGCCGGTCGTGGCCGGCCTGGCGCTCCTGACGGCCTTCGGGCGCAAAGGCGTGCTCGGCGCCCACATGCAGGCCATGGGGATCTCCGTCGCCTTCTCGACCGCGGCCGTCGTCATGGCCCAGGTCTTCGTCTCCCTCCCCTTCCTCGTCATCACACTCGAGGCCGTTCTGCGCACGCGCTCCCGTGGATTGGAGGAGACCGCGGCGGCCCTGGGCGCCGGCCCCTCGCGCGTCCTATGGTGCGTGACCCTTCCCATGGCCGTGCCCGGCCTCGCGAGGGGGACGGCTCTGGCCCTGGCGCGCTGCCTGGGCGAGTTCGGCGCCACCATCACCTTCGCAGGCTCGGCCCAGGGGATCACCGAGACGATGCCTCTGCGCATCTACCTCGTCCGCGTCAGCGACTCCGACAGCGCCCTAGCCGTCGGCGTCGTGCTCGTCCTCGCCTCGGCGTGCGTGGTCGCCTTGACGGAATGGCCGGCGCGTCGCGCGCGCCGGTACGACGACGCCGACCGGTACGGCGACCGTTCCGCCCACCCGTCCCCCGCCGTCCAGGAGACCGGAGAAGACGGCGAAGGGGCCTTCTCCGCCGACGAAGCCGAGTCCGCCCGGATCTCCGTCTCCGGCCGGATCGAGGCGCGCGGATGGGACGTCGGCCTCGACGTCGAACCGGGAGAGGTCGTGGCGGTCATGGGGCACAACGGAGCTGGCAAGTCCACCTTGGCCGAGCTCTTGGCCGGCCGGCTCGCCCTCGATTCGGGAGAGGTCCGCTTCGGAGACGTCGTCGTGGACGGTCCGGACGCGTTCGTCCCCTCGCGCGCCAGGCGGGTCGCAGTCGTCAGCCAGGATCCGAGGATCTTCGGGCACATGAGCGTCTTAGCCAACGTCGCCTTCCCCCTGCGATGCCGGAGATGGCCGCGCTCCCGGGCGAAGGCGGCGGCTCGCCGGCAGCTGCGCGCCGTCGGCTGCGAGCGCCTCGCCTCGCGCCGGGGCGACGAACTCTCCGGGGGGCAGGCGGCGCGCGTGGCCTTGGCGCGGGCGCTCGTCTTCCACCCGCGCCTCCTCATCCTGGACGAGCCCACCGCCGCCTTGGACGTCGAGGCGACCGCCCACGTCAGCCGGATCCTCTCTTCCCGGCTCAAACACGACCGGACCACCACGGTCCTCGTCACACACGACGTGGCCGAAGCGGTCGAGCTCGCCGCGCGCCTGGTCATCCTGGAAGGCGGCCGCGTAGTCGAGCAGGGAGAGCCCGCCGGCGTCCTCGCCGCCCCGACGAGCCTGTTCGCCGCGAGCCTGGCGGGCCTGAACGTCCTGACCGGGCCGGCCTCGTTCGGCCCCGACGGCCTGCCGGGGATCGCGGTGGGGGAGAGGGGACGGCTCGCATCCGCCGCACCGGGGGAGGGGATGCGGAGCGGAGACCCCGTCACGCTCATGTTCCCGCCCGAGGCCGTCGCACTGCACGCCGATCCGCCGTCGGGCTCCCCTCGCGGAGTGGTTCAGTGCACGGTCGAGGCCGCGGACGCGGACGCGGGGCTCGTCACGGTCCGCGCCCGGCTCGACGGAGGAGCGGCGATCGACGTCCGCGTCACCGCGGCCGGCTGGGCGGCGCTGCGCCTGGGCGTGGGCGACGCGGCATGGTGCTCGGTCAAAGCCACCCAGGTGCGGATCGCCACGCCGCGCCGCAGTCCGGCCGACGTCGGCGCGCCGCGTTGACACCCTGAGTAAAGTTGAAGGATGAGCACTCGCGATCCCTTTGACTACCTCGGTTTGACATACGACGACGTCCTGCTCGTGCCGCAGGCGACGGATGTCATCCCCTCGGAAGTCGACACGAGCAGTCGGCTGACGAACGCCATCACATTGAAGACCCCGCTGCTGTCCGCGGCGATGGACACCGTCACGGAGGCGAGGATGGCCATCGCCATGGCGCGGCAGGGCGGCATCGGCATCATCCACCGCAACCTGTCCGTCGAGGAGCAGGCCCAGCAGGTGCATATGGTCAAACGATCCGAATCGGGAATGCTCCAGGACCCGGTCACGGTGGGCCCCGACGCCACGATCGCCGAACTCGACGATCTCTGCGCCAAATACCGGGTGTCGGGGCTACCCGTCGTCGACGGGGGGAACAAGCTCCTCGGCATCATCACCAATCGAGACCTCCGCTTCATCCCGGAGGAGCAGTTCGCCTCCCGCACCGTGCGCGAGACGATGACGCCCATGCCGCTCGTCACCGCGGGGCAGGGGGTCTCGCGCGAGGAGGCCGCCAGGCTGCTGGCCAGTCACAAGGTCGAGAAGCTTCCCCTCATCGACGGCGAGGGTCGCCTCACCGGCCTCATCACCGTCAAGGACTTCGTCAAGACCCAGCAGTACCCGCAGGCCTCCAAGGACGCCGAGGGCCGTCTGATCGTCGGAGCGGGCGTCGGCTACCTCTCGGACTCGTGGGAGCGCGCGTGCGCCCTCGCCGAGGCGGGGGTGGACGTGATCGTCATCGACTCGGCGAACGGCCAGGCCAGGCTCGCCCTCGACATGGTCTCCCGGCTGCGCTCCGACTCCGGTTTCGACGGCGTGCAGATCATCGGCGGGAACGTCGCCACCGAAGCGGGGGCGAAGGCCCTCGCCGAGGCGGGGGCCGACGCCGTCAAAGTCGGCGTGGGGCCCGGCTCGATATGCACGACGCGCGTCGTCGCCGGCGTCGGGGTCCCCCAGATAACGGCGATCTACGAAGCCTCCAAGGCCTGCCAGGCGGCCGGAATCCCGCTCGTCGCCGACGGCGGCCTGCAGTACTCCGGCGACATCGGCAAGGCGCTCGTCGCGGGGGCGGACACCGTGATGCTCGGTTCGCTCCTGGCCGGCTGCGAGGAGACGCCGGGGGACTTGGTCTTCGTCAACGGCAAGCAGTTCAAGCACTACCGCGGCATGGGGTCGCTCAGCGCCATGTCCTCGCGGGGGAGGCGCTCCTATTCGAAGGATCGCTACTTCCAGAGCGACGTCTCCTCCGACGATAAGATCGTCCCCGAGGGGATCGAAGGCCAGGTGCCCTTCCGCGGTCTCCTCTCCTCGGTCCTGTACGAGCTGGTCGGCGGTTTGCACCAGACCATGTTCTATACGGGCGCCAGGACGATCGCCGAGCTGAAGGAACGCGGGCGGTTCGTGCGCATGACCTCCGCGGGCCTGCGGGAGTCCCATCCGCACGACGTGCAGATGACGGTCGAGGCGCCGAACTACTCCGGCCGCTGAGGCGGCGGTCGGCCGTCTCGGGCGGGCGCGTAGACGGCCCCGGTCGGCAGCGCGGACAGTCGGCAGCGGATAAGCCGAATGGGGCGAAGAGGCCGCCCGGCCCGCGCGGGCGGCCTCGGCGAGCCGTCCGCCCGGCCTGTCCGGATCGGATCGCGCCCGGTCAGTCGGCGATCGGCCACTCGAAGGAGTCGGTGAAGGCCCGTCCCCTTTCCTCGGCCTTCTTCTTGAACCACCGCATCGACTCGGCGTGGGTGTCGCATTCGCGCATCTGGACCTCCTCGAGGTCCGCCTCGGCGAGTTCGGGGTGGGTGCGCAGAATCGCCGCCAGGACACGCAGCGTGGCCAGAACGTCCGCCTCGGCGTTGTGGAAGTCGTCTGCGGCCAGGACGCCGTAATGCCGGCAGAGGTCTTCCAAGCGCCGCTTGCCTTTGCGATAGCGGTCCACCGAGCGGTCGAGCAGGTACGGGTCGACGACGGGGAACACCTCGCCGCCCAGCCGTTCGACCAGCGGTTGGAGCCCGTGGCGTCCCAGCTCCGCCTCCAGCAGGGTGAAGTCGTAGGTCGCGTTGAAGGCGACGGCGGGCCGCCCGGCGGCCATGTGCTCCGCCAGCGTCGTCGCGATCTCCTCCAGTACTTCGCCGATGGGCCGCCCCTGGGAGCGCGCCTGGGCGGTGGTGATCCCGTGGATCGCCGACGCGCGCTCGGGGATCTCCACGCCCGGATCGGCGAGCCAGTAGTGCTTGTCCACGCCCTCCGGGCTGACCAGGACGATCGAGCACGTCACGAGCCTGTCCTTCTTGGGGCGGATCCCGGTGGTCTCCGTATCGAATCCGATGATGCTCTCTTCACTCCACATGGGGCTCCTCGCTGAACGGCGGTTTCGATGGGTTCGCCGGGCGGCGTTCGCTGGGCCTGGCGGAACGCGGTCGGCCGCCCGGATCCCGGACGTCTCCACCCTATCCGGTGGCTCCGGCGTTCGACGGGCCGCGCGTCCGTCCCACACCCCTGCCGGCTCGACTCGCGCCCGCACTGTCCCGTGACTTTGCCTGCCGTCCCGCCGTCGGGGAGCCGTGGCACGCCTGGCCGCCCACGGTCGGACGCGAGGGCCCGCACGGTAGGCTTGAGGCGTGAGCGAAGTCGAGATCGGACGGGGCAAGAGGGCGCGGCGCGCCTACACACTGGACGACATCGCGGTGGTGCCGCGCCGGCGAACCCGGGATGCCGACGAAGTCTCGACCTCGTGGCAGTTCGACGCCTACCATCTCGACATCCCGGTGCTCTCCGCGCCGATGGACTCCGTGAGCTCTCCTCAGACGGCCGTCGCCATCGGCCGGCTGGGCGGCGTCGGGGTCCTGGACTTGGAGGGGCTGTGGACCAGGTACGAGGATCCCTCGCCGCAGTTCGGCGAGATAGCCGAACTGGAAGGCAGGGGGGCGACTCGTCGCCTCCAGGAGATCTACGCGGCCCCGATCATCCCCGAACTCATCACGGCGCGGCTGGAGTGGATCCGCGCCGCGGGCGTGCCGGTGGCCGGAGCGCTGTCGCCCGGGCGGACCCAAGATCTGTGGAAGACGGTCGTCGACGCGGGCGTCGACCTCTTCGTCATCCGCGGCACGACGGTGTCCGCCGAACACGTCTCGGGTTCGCGGGAGCCGCTCAACCTCAAACGCTTCATCTACGAACTCGACGTGCCCGTCATCGTCGGGGGCGCCGTGACCTACACGGGCGCGCTCCACCTCATGCGCACCGGCGCCGCCGGGGTTCTGGCGGGCTACGGGGGCGGCGCCGCCTCGGCGACTCGGCGCACCGTCGGCATCGCCGCGCCCATGGCGACGACGATCGCCGACATCGCCGCCGCCCGCCGCGACTACCTCGACGAGTCGGGTGGCCGGTACGTGCACGTCATAGCCGACGGTTCGGTGTCCACGACGGGCGACCTCGTCAAGGCGATCGCGTGCGGCGCGGACGCCGTCATGCTCGGAACGGCCCTGGCCAGAGCCGCCGAGGCACCCGGAAGCGGATGGCACTGGGGGCAGGAGGCCCATCACGCGAGCCTTCCGCGAGGCGAGCGGGTGCGGGTGGAGACGGCCGGAACGCTCGAAGAGATCCTTCACGGCCCCTCACGCGAGGCCGCGGGCCGCGTGAACTTCATGGGGGCCCTCCGCCACGCCATGGCCGCCAACGGCTACACGGACATCAAGGAGTTCCAACGGGCCGAACTGGTCATCGCGGATTGACTCCCGCTCGCGCAACGCGAGCTGCCTGAAGCGCGTTCCCATCCTTCCGACGCATGCTCGGACCCGGTCGGTTTCCCCGTCTCCGCCCAGTCTGTCGAGAAGGACACGGCGCATGCCTGCCAGTGCTCGATGATCCCAGGCGCTGCCGTGCCCTGCGTAAGCCCGGGGCGAGCGCCCTTCCGCGGGCGCGACGGCTCCGCTGACTCTCCGAACGATGAGGTGCCCCCGGCGATCCGCCGGGGGCACCTCATGCCAACCGCAACGCGTCTATCTGATGGTCGTCTGCGTATACACTTCGCGTCCGACGTACCCGGACGGGTTGTTGCCGAGCAGCTCGGGGACGGTCACGAGCGTGTAGCCGCGGGCCTTGAGCTGGTCGATCAGGCCGCCCGCGGCGGCGATGGTCGACGGATGGATGTCGTGCATGAGGATGATGGACCCCCGCTTGACTCCGGCCAGCGCCCGCTGCGTGGAGATGGAGGAATTGCGGTTCTTCCAGTCTTCGGTGTCCACGTCCCATATGACCGCGACCATGCCGTGCTGTCCGATGACGGACATGACGCTCGGGTTCTTCGCGCCGTACGGAGGGCGTACGAGAATGGGGGAGGGGGCTCCCGCCGCGACGATTTCGTTGTTCGTGCTCGTCAACTCGTTGGCGACCTGCTGGGGGGCCAGCTTCGAGAGCACCGGATGGTTCCACGTGTGGTTGCCCACGACGTGCCCTTCCTGCACGGCGCGCGCCACGACGTGCGGATAGGACCGTACGTGCGGGCCGATGGTGAAGAAGGTCGCTCGAACGCCCTTGGCCTTGAGCGTGTCGAGGAGCTGGGGGGTCTGCGGTCCGGGTCCGTCGTCGAAGGTGAGCGCCACGCAGGACGCCTTCGAGCAGTCCACGCCCGAACCGCTGGGGTTGGCCTGGACCGAGGGACTCGGCGTCGGCAGGGGGCTGGGCGCGGTTCCCGCCATGATCGTCGAGCGGAGCTTGCGCGCCCGATCGGTCAGGAAGCCGTCCAGTTTCTTCCCCTTGACCCGGTAGGCGGACAGGCTCGCGTTCCCCGACGAATACGGGTCCGTCACGAGGAGTATGAGGGAACCGTCCGTATCGAAGTAGGCTCCGTGGAGGTAGTCGTTATCGGGGACGGTTGGCTTGGCGCTCTTCGCGTTCTTCGTCTTCTTGCCTTGGGCGCCCCCGCTCGGTGAGTCCTTGCCGCTCGATTCGCGCTGCGTCCCGGTCGCGGCCTTGGCCGAGTTCCTCTTGGTCGCGCTCGCCTGGCTCGACGGAGACCCGCCTTCGGCCTTCCTCACCGTGGAGGAGACCAGGCTGTGCACCCGGGCCGCGCCCTCCTTGGTGAAGAGTTCCTCGCCGCGGGTCACCGAGTTGTCCGACGAGTCGACGAACCACGACTGGCTGGTCTCCCTCGATTGGCTTCCCACCGCCGAGGTCGAGTTGACGAGGAAGCACAGGACCGTGCCCGAGGCTCCGCATACGGACGATTCCATCGCCAGGGACTGCTGGCCGGAGTTGGGGGTTTTCTTGACTGCGGCGGCGAAGGCCTGGCTCTGCCTGTCGACCCAGGGCTTGACGGCCTCGGCGAGCGTCGGGGGGTTCTTCACGCTGATGACCGAGGTGTTGGCGCTGCCGGCCGCTTTTCCCTTGTCGACGAGAAGGCCTTGGACGCTCGAGGCGCCGGGCAGCTCGGGCCATTTGACCTCTGCCGCGGCGATGGCCGGGGTTTTCGTCACGGAGCCCGATGCCTCCGATGACGATGCCGAGCATCCCACCATCGCCAGACAGGTGAGGCCCGCAATGACCGATTGACGGAAACGCACAATTGTCCTTTCGTCGGGGGTGTCATCCGACGTAGCGGTAAACGTTTGTTTCGCGAAGCTGGAACCCGGCCCGCCGGTACAGTCTGTTGGCGGTCTCGCGCGATGGCCGCGACGTCAGGTCGACCGTCTTGCAGCCGAGGGCAAGTGCGTGCTGGACTGCCGCCTCGACGAGCTTGTACCCGGCGCCCTGCCCTCGTGCCGCACCGTCCACCACGACGTCTTCGATCCAGGCGCGCTTTCCCGTGGGGATGTCGAATGTCGCGAGGGTGAGCATGCCCAGGACGGCGCCGCTTCCTTCGTCGCGATAGACGAACAGGACCGTGCCCTGCTGGGATAGGAGGCCGTTGAGATCCTCGGCGGCCAGGGGAGGCGTCGAGGAGGACAGTTGAGGGACGAGCGCATTGATCGCTTCGAGAAGATCGTCACCGGATTCGCGCACTATCTCAACGGACACTTTGATCCTTTCGGGGGGTCAGATCAGCTCCGGAATGGAGCCACGTCGCATCTGACTGTACACCCTATTCGCGAGGAATCCGAGACATTTCGTCGAGCCACGCCGAAGCAGGGACGTCGGAGGGCATCCGCCAGTCTCCGCGCGGCGAGAGCGTCCCGCCCGCGAGTACCTTCGGCCCGTTGGGCAGCGTGGAGCGCTTGAACTGATTGGCGAAGAAGCGCTTGTAGAAGAGCTCCATCCACGAGCGGATCTCGCCGATCGTGTACTGGTTGCGCTCGGCCTCGGGGAAACCCGCCGGCCACGTCCCCGACTCGCGGTCGCTCCAGGCGTGCCAGGTGTAGAAGGCGATCTTCGAAGGGCGCAGTCCGCGGCGCAGCAGGTAGTACAGCGTGAAGTCCTGCAGTTCGTACGGCCCCACCTTCTCCTGGGTCGACTGCATGTCCTCCCCGTTCGCGGCCGGGATGAGCTCGGGGGAGATCTCCGTGTCCAGGATCGAGCGGAGTGTCTGGTTCACCTGCTCGTCGAACTGCCCGGAGGAGATCACCCAGCGGATGAGGTGCTGCATGAGCGTTTTGGGGACGCCGGGATTGACGTTGTAGTGGCTCATCTGGTCGCCCACCCCGAAGGTGCACCAGCCGAGCGCGAGTTCGGAGAGGTCGCCGGTTCCCAGCACGATCCCCCCGTTCGCGTTCGCCAGGCGGAACAGGAAGTCGGTGCGCAGGCCGGCCTGGACGTTCTCGAAGGTCACGTCGTAGGTCTCCTCGCCCCGGGCGAAGGGGTGGTCGATGTCTTCGAGGATCTGCCTGGCCGCGGGCTGGATGTCGATCTCTCTGAAGGTCACGCCGAGCCTCTCGCAGAGCTCCTCGGCGTTTTTCTTCGTGCGCTCGGAGGTGGCGAAGCCGGGCATCGTGTAGGCGAGCACGTCGGTGCGCGGGCGCCCCAGCCGATCCATGGCCTTGGCGGCGACGATGAGCGCGTGGGTGGAGTCGAGCCCGCCCGAGACGCCGATGACGATTTTCGGGTCGCCGATCGCCTTGAGCCGCTGTGCGATTGCGTACACCTGGATGTTGTAGGCCTCATAGCAGTCCTGGTTGAGCTGGGCCTCGTCGTCGGGGACGAAGGGGAAGCGGTCCAGCGGACGGCGCAGGCCCACGGCCCCTCCCGCGTCGGGATTGAGCGTGAGGGTGACGGTGCGGAAGACGTCGGCGCCTCCCCCGACCGATGCGGGGGGCGCACCGGCGGGTGAGGCGGTGACGCCGAAGGCGGTGCGGTTGTCGTCGAAGGACCCTTGGCGCAGGCGCTCCTGGCGCAGGGCGTCGACGTCCACGTCGGCGATGGTGGCGTGCCGCCCGCTGGCGAAGCGCTCGGATTCGGCGAGTTTGACCCCCAGTTCGTAGACCATCGACTGGCCGTCCCAGGACAGGTCGGTGGAGGATTCGCCCTCTCCCGACGCGGTGTAGACGTAAGCCGCGTTGCAGCGGGCCGAAGCCGACTGGACCATGAGCGCCCGATCGGCCGCGCGCCCGACCGTGATGGGCGAACTGGAGAGGTTGACGAGCACGGTCGCCCCGGCGAGCGCTGCGCGCGCCGACGGGGGGATCGGCACCCACATGTCCTCGCACACTTCGACGTGGAAGGTGAATCCGGGCACGTCTTTGGCGTCGAAGAGGAGATCCGGGCCGAAGGGCACGGTGTCGGGGGCGACCCCGTAGTTGGCGAAGGCGTCGACCCGGTGGGAGGCTCGACGCGTGCTGGGCGCCTCGGGGCGCAGTGCGACCCCGGGCAGGCGGATGGCCGCGCCGGCGAGCCCGTCCCCGGGGGCGAAGTGGCGTTTTTCGTAGAATTCGCGGTAGTCGGGCAGATAGGACTTGGGGACGACCCCCAGGATCCGCCCGGCGTGGATGACCACGGCGCAGTTGTAGAGGCGGTTCGCGTGCGCCAGCGGCGCTCCGACGACGACGATGGGCTGGAGTTCCACGGTGGCCTGGCGAACGTGCTCGATGGCCTGGAGGGCGGCGTCCAGGAGGGTGTCTTGGAGCAGGAGGTCGTCGATGGAGTAGCCGGTTAGGCCGAGCTCGGGGAATGCGGCCAGGGCGACGCCTTCCAGGTCGCATTCCCGTATGAGCTCGGCCGTGTGCCGGGCGTTGTCCATCGGGTTCGCCGGGGCCACGGGCAGCGTGCAGGCCGCGACCCGCACGAGCCCGTGGGAGTAGATCGAATAGAACTCATCCATGGAAACCAGTCTGCCAGAGGAAGCGGATGGACGATAAAGCGGGTGTCCGCCCCCGCATTCCCGGCCGCTTCAGCGCACGGCCGGGCTCGGGGAATGCGGCCAGGGCGACGCCTTCCAGGTCGCATTCCCGTATGAGCTTGGCCGTGCGTCGGGCGTTGTCCATCGGGTCCGCGAAATCACTGGAAATAGTCCGTCGGCCGATTAATGGTTATCTGTGTCTTTCGATAGTCCCTGACCAGACCACAAGTCTAAAGTATAGCGTCTAAAAGCTTGTTCTTTTGCAGGGTCGTCAAAATCAGGGAGTCCATTCGAACCAAGAGGAATGTTCCCGTCTTTATCCAAAAATTGTTCATTTTCGGGCAGTTTAGCATTATATTCCCTCATCAAAGGAAGATAGTTGCTATCATTCGGACTCGTTGGTGCCCGATGAACTTCTATAGGGTTATCTACCTTGCCTTGAGGTATATGTTGTCTGATGTCATTCAATGATTCTTGAATTCTAGCATCGCGTTTCGATCCGTCAGAAAGGTGTTCGGCAAGAGCATGGGCTTCCTCTTTGGAAGGATTTAAGTCAAGTGCATATCCTACTCCGTCTTTTATGTAGGGGCCGGCACCCGGAATATTGCCTACAATATGGTTATTGGCGAATTTGAGAATGCCAGTCACAGTTGACACCTGTTTATCCTTGTTAATTCCTGCAGCCTTATCTGCATTGCTTTCGCCCGCGTCCATATTTTGGAGCAGTCCTTCATAATCGCTGACTATATCGTTACGAAGTTCAGATAAATGACCAGTATCTCCCGTTGCCACTAAAGAGTTATAGTATTCATTAGACATTTGATTGATCGCTTCAGATCCGAAATTTGTTAAAGCTTCTTTGTCTGCACCAAGATCTTTGAAAAACTTGCTGTCATCAGCATCAAGTCGCTCGTAAAGATCTTTATTGAGAACCATATGGTATCTTCCATCACGCGGATCCCAGCTCGATGAAGGCCCGCCTTTCACTCCGCTGTAGTCATCTAGTTCATGCGCAAGATCTCCTGAATATTCAGAGAGTATATCATCGATGTGGGAACGCAAGGCTGAGTTCTTATTTCCGAATATATCCTGCCCGTCAACCTCATCTTGATTGCCAAATCTCCAATTGTCATGGTCGTAGTCCCTATATAGACCGTCATTATATCCTTCAAGAAAATTATAGGCTATATTGACGGAATTTTTGTTTGATGTATCACCAGATATTTCGTTAATGAGCCTTCCAAGAGCCTCTCCCTTATCGTCAGCCCAGTAAATTGTAGCATCACCCACTTTACCATCTTGGCTTCGATTACCTACAAGATAACGGGTCATATTCATTTCTTTATCAGGGGTATCACCATTATGATCATCATCCCATTTTAAAGTGGAATTCATAAATTTCTGTGCCGGTGTATCATCGGGATTATTATCCATGGCTTCGTACATGTTTTGTAGATAATCCCATGAAAGACCATCTCTGAATATTCCATTTTTTCCGCATGTGACTTTTGCTGTTCCGGAAGGGCCGGGACCAGCGCTTGCATTGATAAGATCAAAGTTTCTCGGGTGTTCAGCGTCCCATTTCACCATGGCCTTGCCCACCGCGTTCTTCCCGTCGACTCCGTTGAGGAAGTCGTCGCCTAGGGAAAGCTCGGGGTGTGCTTTTGCGCCATGTCCAATGTACTGACCCAATAACTCATATCCAAGATATGACATTTGCGTACGATTTTCTGTGATGACCTCTCCGTCATGATCATATCTTTTTTGACCATTTGAAATGAGATCACCTTGGAACTTGGATCGCCAACTTTCAACGCTAGTTTCTCCGTCGATACTCAAAGCTTTATCCACAGAATTGAAGTTCGATATTGTTCCGGCATCATGAGTTGAGTTTCCTCCAGTGGCGAGGATGATTCCTGCTCCGACGCTTTCCGTGAAAGATTTCAAGGCGGAAATATGAGATGCGGGGATACTTTCGTCAGTCGACTTTCCAGCAATCGAATAGAGTTTTTCCGCACCGACCTGGTTCAGAAAAGCCGAAGCGAAATACGGATCACTGGCTAAGCGGCCACCGTATTTTTCGTTGAACTTTTTGAGAGCAGCTTCTGTGGGGAGTCCTGTATCGGGATCAGTTTGATTAAGTAATTTTGCTGCTTTAGGCGCGTCCGCCATGGCATCTTCCCATTTCGTCTGTGCAGCGAGTAGTCCAGTGCCATCTCCGAAGATCCTTACCCCCAAATCCGTTCGGTCCGGCGCATATCGATATCGCCAGGAAGCTCCCGAAGAAATTCCTGGAATATAGACTTCAAGTGCGTCGTTGATCGAATTAGAAACGGTATAAGCGGTACTGTCTACTGCTTCTACATCGTTATTGTATGCTTTTGTTGTTTCTTTTTGTCTTCTTTCTATTTCTGTTTTAAGCTTAGAGATTTCATTGTCCCAAGAAGAGGAGTCGAATTTTTCTCCCATCGATTCCGCTTCTTCTCGAGCGTTTTTTCTATCACTTTCCTGTTTTTTTACCTCTTCTTTGTACCATTTTAAGTCTTCATCCCATTTTATTTGATGGTTAGTTATTTTTGTTTTTAAATTATTGAATTCTGTTTGATAAGTAGTTAATGCCTGCGCTGAGCTTTCAATTGAAGTTTGCGCAGTTTCGACTGCTGTTTTTATTTCGTTTACGTCACTGACGTATTGATTTGCGCTTTCGCCGACCCATCCTTCAACCACTGCTGTTTGTGATACAACCTGAGTGTCACTCATTGCACTACCAGCGTTGCGCAACGCGTTTGCGACCTGATCGATTGTTGCATCTTTAACGGGCTGTGGTAAGGCGCTGGAACCGGATACATCATAAACCATTATATTTTCCAATCCATTTCGTTTAATTGCATTTAAGCATTAATAGTGATTCTACTGAGGCTTCGAGGACATCATGAACGCGAAATCCTGTGTGACCTGCGATTCCGCGGCGTCCATGTTTCCGATGGCGGTTTCCGCCCCGGAACCCAGAGTCGAGCATGCGTCGGAAAACTCGAGAGTCACCGATCTCATGGTGTCGACGAGGAGTCCGGCCCTTTCGCTGAGTTTTGCGATGCCGTCGTTGTCGGTACGCCCTACACCGTCGACCGTGTCGATCGGCAGCGTTGTGACGCCGCTTACCGCAGCCAAGGAGAGTTCGCCGATTCCATCGGCGATGTTGATGAACATCTGGTTGTCCGTCCAGGCCGCTTGGGCCTTGATGCCGACCGCGTCGCGGTCGAAACGCACTTCGCTTGCCATGAAGTCCCCCTTCTGTGAATCGCTGGAATGGTCTTTCAAAGGTTAACGGGAGCGGGGCGGCGTCGGCGAACGGTTGGCTGGGGAGCGTAGCCCTTTTGTCTTTCGTCGAAATTCTGGGAAAACGCATGCCGGTGCGATGAATCGGGAAAAGCCGCGCCGATGCGACGAATGCGAAACAGTGGAGAGGGCCCCTACCGGTTGCCGCACGGCTCGATTCCGGTGCATGCTTCCTCTGGGAAAGGAGCACACCATGTCAGGGAAGACGATAGGCCTCCTCGGGGCGGGACGCATCGGGGCCATGCACGCGGGCATCCTCGCGAAGAAGGCGGGCAAGTTGGTGGTGGCCGACCCGGCCTCCTGGCGCGCCCGGCGAGTCGCGGAGCTGCACGGTGCCGAAGTGCGCTCCCCTGAGGGCATGCTCGCCTCCGAGGATCTGGACGGACTCGTCCTCGCCACTCCGACCGACACGCACGCCGGCCTCCTCTGCGAAGCCGCTCGGCTGGGAGTGCCGATCTTCTGCGAGAAGCCCGTGGCCCTCGACGTCGAATCCACCCGGCGCGCGAACGCCGCCGCGAAGGAAGCGAACATCCCCGTCCACGTCGGCTTCCAGCGTCGTTTCGACGCCGCCTACTCCGCGGCGCGCGAGCGGCTGGCCGAAGGGGAGATCGGCGACTTGCGCCGCGTCCACATGGGCACGCTCGACCAGGCGCCCGCCGCCCGCGAGTTCCTCGCCGCCAGCGGCGGGATCTTCAAGGACTGCCTCATCCACGACTTCGACGCCCTGCGCTGGGTGACCGGCCTGGAAGTCGAAGAGGTCGTCGTCTACGGCACCGATCTCGGACTGCCCGATTTCGCGGACTTCGCGGACGCGGCGGAGGCCGTCGTCCTCCTCAGGCTCACCGGCGGCGTGCTCGCCACCGCGCACTCGTCCCGCTTCAACGGCGCCGGATACGACGTGCGGATGGAGCTGCACGGCACGAAGGGGACCGACGTGGTCGGAATGGACGAACGGCTGCCGGTGCGCTCGCTCGAGCCGGGCGTCGCCTACCCCCGGGAAGAGCCGTGGGCGGACTTCATCGCCCGCTTCGCCGACTGCTACGAGCGGGAACTCGACGCCTTCCTCGGCGTCGTCTCCGGGCGGGCCCCGGTTCCGGCCACGATCGACGACGCCCTCGCATCCCTGCGCATCGCCATCGCCTGCGGGACGTCCTTGCGCGAGGGCCGGCCTGTCCGCGTCTCCTAGCCTTCGGCCTGCGAGCCTGCGCTTTGGTGGCTCGGCGCCGCTCGGCGCTGGTAGCCTGTAGCGCGTGCGTTCCACGACGGCACGCACCGAAAGGGAATCTACCGATGGATCTACGGCTCGACGCGACGGTGTTCGACTACTCGTTCGTCGTCGTCTACCTGTTTTTCGTCATCGCGATCGGAGTCGTGACGAAGCGGAAGGTGCTCACGAGCGAGGACTACTTCCTCTCCGGGCGCTCCCTGCCCGCCTGGATCTGCGCCTTGGCCTTCCTCTCAGCCAACATCGGCGCCACCGAGCTGATCGGCATGGCGGCCAACGGATCCCAGTACGGACTGGCGACGGTCCACTACTACTGGATCGGCGCCGTGCCCGCGATGGTCTTCCTCGGCCTGATCATGATGCCCTTCTATTACGGCTCGAAGGTCCGGTCGGTGCCCGAATACCTCCGCCTGAGGTTCAACCGGCCCACGCACATGTACCAGTCGGTCGTCTTCGCCGTCGCGACGATCCTCGTGGCGGGGATCAACCTGTTCGCCCTCGCCCTCCTCATCAACGTGCTCATCGGCTGGCCCCTGTGGGCCTCCATCATCGCGGCCGCCGGGGTCGTGCTCCTCTACACGACGATGGGCGGCCTGACCGCCACCATGTACAACGAGGTGCTGCAGTTCTTCATCATCGTCGCCTTCCTCGTTCCGCTCACGGTCGGCGGGCTCATCCGCGTCGGCGGGATCGACGGATTGCTGGAGGCCCTGCGGACCAACGCCGTCCTGGGGGAGAACGGCCTGTCGGTGTGGGGCGGGACCGGGCTGGGGAACACCACCAATCCCTACGGCAACTGGATCGCCCTGCTGCTGGGCATGGGCTTCGTCAACTCCTTCGGCTACTGGACCACCAACTTCACCGAGGTCCAGCGCGCCCTGTCGGCCAAGGACATGTCCGCGGCGCGACGCACGCCCATCATCGCCGCGATCCCCAAGATGCTCCTGCCGGCCATCATCATCATGCCGGGGCTCGTGGCCGCCGTCCTCGTCCCGGAGCTCGCCGAGGGCGAGCTCGAGTACAACGAGGCCCTGCCCGCCCTGATCGGGCGCGTCATGCCCGCCGGCCTCGTGGGGCTGGCCCTGGCGGCCCTCATCGCGGCCTTCATGGCGGGCATGGCCGCCAACGTCTCCTCCTTCAACACGGTGGTCACCTACGACCTGTGGCAGACCTACGTCAGGAAGGGCCGCAGCGACGCGTACTATCTGCGGATCGGGCGCAAGCTCACCGTCGGGGGAGTGCTCGTGGCCGTCGGCGCGGCCTTCATCGCCGCCGAATTCCGGAACATCCAGGACTACATCCAGCTCCTCCAGTCGATCTTCAACGCGCCGCTCTTCGCCACGTTCGTGCTCGGCATGTTCTGGAAGCGCATGAGCGGCCCGGCCGGCCTGTGGGGCCTGGTCGCCGGCGCGGCGGGCGCGGCCGGCGTCCAGATCGCCTACTCGAACGGGCTGTGGGAGTTCAACTCCCAGCAGGCGGCCTCGTTCACCGGCAGCGGTATGGCCTTCGTCTTCGACCTCGCCGTATCCGTCCTCGTGACCCTGAGGACGGCGCCCAAGCCCGTCGAAGAACTCGACGGGCTCGTGTGGGGCCGCACGAAGATGGCGGTCAAAGGCAGCTACCCCGCGCCCGATCTGCACCGTGCGGCGATCCAAGCCGAGCGGGAGCGGGTCGCCGAAGGGCGCCCACTGACGTGGTGGGAGAACCCGTGGCCTCTCGGGATCGCCGTCATGGCCGTTCTCGTCATTCTCAATCTCACGGTAGGCTGACGGAGGAGGAATCCGATGCCCGACGACACCCGCAAACCCGCCGAGACCGCCCCGCGCGAAGCGGTGGAGGCCGGCGCCGGCACCGCCCCGGACGGTGGCGGGCGGAACGCGGCGAAGCCGCTCCCGGACCCCGGACGGAACCGGGCCGGGCGGTATCCGCGGTTCTCCCGCGTCGCGCTCATGGACCTCCGCGCCTGGGTCGCCGCCATGTTCCTCGTCTTCGGGCTCATGCTCTCCTGCTACGGCCTGTGCTTCGTCACGGACGAAGACCTCGCCAAGGCCGGCGGGGCCAACCTCGACCTGTGGACCGGCGTCGGCATGATCGCCTTCGCCGCAGCCTTCGCCGCATGGCTCGTGCTCCGGCCGCCCGAAGTGGGGGAGGCCGAGATCGCAGACCCCGAGGACGGCGTCGAATGCATGTCCCCGCCGATCGACGGCCGCGCCGACGCCGCCGAGTGAGCTGTGGGAATTGAGAGCCGCCGGGTGAGCTATGGGAACTGAGAATTCGTGCGCCGAGTCCGCAGGCGAGCGCACACTGGTGTAGGAAGGCGGCCCTCGGGACCTTTGGTCGCAGGAAGGGCGTGCCGCGCTGCTACCTTTCAGCTATGGTCTGGCGCGAAGCGCGGGCCGCTCGGCGCACTCGACGACGAAAAGTGCTCCGGCCGGCCGCTCACCGCCTCCGGGGGCGGATCCCAGCCGCTCAGAACCTCATTTTTGGACACTGCCCGTCCAATTTTTCACTCGCGGACGCAATGGGCGCGGCCGCGTATTCCTTCAATGACGAAAGGGACGTCCATGCCTTCTATAACCCGCGGCGAACGCCGCACGAGCGACTTGACGGGGTTCCAACGGTGGTTCCTCCTGGTGCTCGTCTCCATGGGCTCGTCGATCATCTACACGCCCGCCTACCTGAAGAACGTTTTCTACGATCCGCTGATGAAGGCCATCGGAACGGACAACGCCGGGCTGGGAAAGCTGCTGGGCGCCTACGCCCTGACGGCCACGATCTGCTACCTTCCATCGGGGATCGTGGCCGACAAGATCAGGGTGCGCACCCTTTCGTGGGTCGGCTTCGGACTGACCGCCGTCCTCACCTACGTCTACGCGCTGCTGCCGTCCTTCAACACCCTCATGTTCGTCTTCGTCGGGATGGGGATAACCACCATCCTCATATGGTGGGGCATCCGCTACAAGCTGGTCAGACTCGTCTCCGATGAGGAGTCCTACCCGCGCAACATCGGCGTCTCCTACGGGATCTACGGAGCCGCGGGGCTCGTGGTCGGATTCATCAACCTGTGGATCATCAAGCTCTTCGCCGACTCGATCGAGGGAGGCGTGCGCGCGCTCCTCATCTTCCTGGGAACCTTCATCCTGGCCCTCGCCATCCTGTCCTTCTTGTTCATCCCGAAGTTCGAGGGGGAGATCGACAAGGACAAGAGCTCCTTCAGCCCCGCCGAGCTCATCGAGGCCCTGAAGAACCCCGTCGTGTGGATGTCGGCCGCCTGCATGTTCTGCGTCTACTTCTACTACACGGGCGTCGCCTACACGACTCCGTACCTCAGCGACGTCATGGGCGCGGCGCTCGGCGTCGTCACCTTCATCTCCATCGTCCGCACCTACGGCATCACGCTCCTGTCCGGGCCGGCTTTCGGCTTCCTGGCCAAGACGGTCGGCTCGCCGTCCCGGGTCATCCTCTACGGCTCGGTCGTGGCCGCCGGCGGCCTCCTCGTGTTCACCGTCCTGCCGACGAAGGCCTTCATGGTCTACGTCGCCGCGGCGATCATCGTCCTGCTCGGATTCATCGCCAACGGCGTATTCGGCGTGGTCTCCTCCCAGCTGACGGAAGGCAAGGTGCCCCTGACCATCTTCGGAACGGCGACGGGGATCCTCTCAGTCGTCGGATTCCTCCCCGACACCTTCTCCTCCACGTGGTTCGGCGCCATGATCGACGACGCCAAGCGGGGAGGCGACAAGCTGGGAGCCAGCGCCTACAAGATGATCTTCATCATCCTCGCGGTCTCGGCGATCCTCGCGGCCGCCTTCGCCATGCTCCTGCTGTGGTACGTGCGCCGCCAGCCCTCCCGGGCCGAGGACGGGCCGGACTCGGCCCCGATCCCGGCCGAGGCCGACGCCGAAGAGCGCGAGGCGGCCGCCGTCTCCTCCTCTCCGTTCTCGGAATCGGAGAAGTGATGGGCCGCAAACTCGACGTGCCGGCCCTCTGGTCGGAGCAGATGGGAGCGGCCGTGGCCAAACAGCGCGAGCTCGCGGCCGACGCCTACTCGACCGACCAGAGCTTCGCGCAGATGCGCGAGGCGTACAACCGCGAGCGGGCCTTCTGGAACGAAGGGGGGCCGGCTCCCGCCTCCACCCGGAACGGGACGCTGCCCACGCGCCACGGGCGGGTGCCCGTGCGGATGCACCGCCCGAGCGACGCCCCCAGGCTGCCGGTGATCGTCTACATCCACGGCGGCGGGTGGGTGCTCGGCAACCTCGACACCCACGACCGGATCACCCGCACCCTGGCCGCCGAGACGGGGGCCGCCGTCCTGGCCGTCGACTACACGCTCTCCCCGGAGGCCCGCTTCCCGCAGGCGCTCGAGGAGTGCGTCGACGCGATCCGGGCACTGCGGGAATCCTGCGACGAGTGGGGGATCGACCCCGCAGGAGTGTCGATAGCGGGCGACTCGGGGGGAGCCAACCTGGCCCTGGGCGCGTTCCTGCACTTGCGCGACGAGGAGAGGGCCGCCGACGGCATCGCCTGCCTGCTGCTCTTCTACGGCTCCTACGGCATGAGGGACTCGACGTCCATGCGCCTGCTGGGCGGACCGTGGGACGGGCTGACCGAGGAGGACTACGCCTGGTACAGGGGGCTCTACTTCGAGAACGAAGCCGACCAGTCCAGCCCCTACTTCGATCTCCTCGCGGGCGACTTCTCGCTCGGCGTGCCCGCCTGCTACGTCGCGGCGGCCGAATTCGACCCGCTCAGGGACGATTCGCGCACCCTGACCACTATGCTCAAGCTGGCCGGCGTCGACGTGCGCTACGAGGAGTTCCCGGGGGTGATCCACGGCTTCCTCCACCACAGCCGACTGCTCGACTCCGCGCGGGAGGCCCTCGCGCACGCCGCGGAATTCCATCGATCGCACGCCCTAGCCGAGTGATCGCCACCACGCTAACAAACGATTAAGGATTGAGGAACCAATTCAATGGACTTTTCATTCAACGAAGACCAGGCCCTCATGGTCGAGGGGTTCGCCGAGGTCATGCGCTCGCGCCCGTGGGAGAAGTACTTCCACGAATGCGACGAGAAGTCGGAGTACCCCGTCGAATGGGTCAAGGCCGTCTGCGAGATCGGATTCGACCGGATCCTCCTGCCCGAAGAGCACGACGGGCTCGGACTGGACTGGTCGACGCTCGCCGCCGCCTACGAAGTGCTCGGCCGCATGGGAGGCCCGACCTACGTCCTCTACCAGCTGCCGTGCTTCGACACCGTGCTCCGCGAGGGCACCGAAGAGCAGAAGAAGGCCGTCCTCGCCTACGTGGGCACCGGCGAGCAGGTCCTCAACTACGCGATGACCGAGCCCAGCGCCGGATCCTCGTGGGACGACATGCGCACGACCTACACGCGCCGCGACGGCAAGGTCTACCTCAACGGGCACAAGACCTTCCAGACGTCGGGCATGAGGGTCCCCTACATGGTCGTCATGGCCAGGAACGCCGACGACATGAGCGTGTACTCCGAGTGGTTCGTCGACATGTCCAAATCCGGGATCACCAAGGAGCCCCTCCACAAGCTCGGGCTGCGAATGGACTCCTGCGCGGAGATCTACTTCGACGACGTCGAGCTCGACGAATCCGACCTCTTCGGCACCGAGGGCAACGGCTTCATGCGCGGAGTCAAGGACTTCGACCTGGAGCGCTTCCTGGTGGCCCTGACCAACTACGGACAGGCCTACTGCGCCTTCGAAGACGCCGCCGTCTACGCCAACCAGCGCGTCCAGGGGGGCAAGGCGATCGCCCGGCATCAGCTCATCCAGGAGAAGTTCGCGAACATGAAGGTCCGCCTGACCAACATGCGCAACATGCTCTTCGAGATCGCCTGGAAGGCCGACAACGACCGGCTCGGCCGGGGCGACTGCTCCATGGCCAAGTACTACTGCTCCCACGCCGCCTTCGACGTCGTCGACGACGCGCTCCAAGTCCTCGCGGGCATCGGCATCACCGGCGAGCACCGCGTCCAGCGCTTCTACCGCGACCTGCGCGTGGACCGGGTGTCGGGGGGAACCGACGAGGTGATGCTCCTGACCGCGGGACGCGCAGCCCTCAAGGAGTACCGCTGAGGCGCGATCCGCCCGCCCGGGGCGCGGGGCGGCCCGAGCCGGCGGACGGGCGGGCCCCGCGCGCTGCGGCGCCCGGAAGCGAAGAGCAAACCACAACGGAAAGGCAGAAAGGCTGAACATGGAAACGACGAAGCCGTCGTTCGGCCCCCTCGACGACGTCAAGGTCGTCTACTCGGCCGTCGAGATCGCGGCCCCGACCGCGGCGGAGATCATGGCCGAATGGGGAGCCGACGTCACGTGGATCGAGAACACGTGGACGGGCGACTCGATGCGGGACACCACGTGGACCAAGGAGATGGAGCGGCGCAACCAGCGCTCGATCTCGATCAACACCTTCTCCGACGAGGGCAAAGAGATCCTCCTGCGCCTCGTCGGGGACGCCGACATCTTCATCGAGGCCTCGAAGGGCCCGACGTTCGCCCGCAAGGGCATCACCGACGACATGCTGTGGGAGGCGAATCCGAAGCTCGTCATCGTCCACGTCTCCGGGTTCGGGCAATGGGGGGACCCCGAACGGGTCAACAGCGCCGCCTACGACCTGACGGTGGCGGCGTACGCAGGAATCATCGCGCAGAACGGCACCCCCGAACAGCCCACCAACATCGCCCCCTACTCCGGCGACTACTTCAACTCCCTCATGATCGTCTCCTCGGCGCTGGCGGCCCTCCACAAGGCCAAGGCCACCGGGAGAGGGGAGAGCATCGACTTGGCGATGTACGAGACCCTCCTGCGAGTGGGCACCTACTACATGATGGACTACCTCAACGAGGGAACCCTCTACCCCCGCCCCGGAGCCAGGCACCAGAACCTGTGCGCCATCGGCGAATACAAGTGCAAGGACGGGTACATCGGGCTGTGCGTCTACGGCGTCCCGCAGAACAAGTACCTGCTCGAGACCATCGGGCTCGGCGACCTGTGGGGAACCGAGGACTACCCGGAGGACACCTCCGCCCTGTGGCTCAACGGCCCCAAGGCCCAGCTGATCGAACAGAAGCTCGAAGAGTACCTCGCCACTCAGAACAAGGCGGACGTCCAACGCGACTTCACCGCCCACAAGATCGCCGCCCAGGCCGTCAACGAGTTCGCCGACATCCTCGCCGAAGACCACGTGGACAAGCGTGAGTGCTTCATCGAATGGGAGAACGCGGACGGCAGGAAGGTCAGGGGCCTGAACACCTTCCCCAAGTTCTCGCGCAACCCCGGCGCCTTCTGGCGGCCTACCCCTCCCCTCGGGTACGACACGCGCGACGTTCTGAGACGGGCCGGATTCGGCGACGAGGACATCGAACGCTTCGAGGCCTCCGGCAACGTGAGATTCGGCGACTGAGCCGTCGGGGGCGGGCCTGATGCGCCCGCCCCCGCCCCGAGAGAAGGACATGGTGACAGATCACGCGACGCTGCGCGACATGTGGGACGAACGGGTCCGAACGCGCCCCGGCGCCGAATTCCTCGTCGTCGAAGACCCGGATACGGGCCGCGTCGAGCGGTACACCTACGCCGAGGCGGCCCGGGAGGTCGCCCGGGCGGCGAACCTCTTCCACCGGCTCGGCGTGGGCAAGGGCGACAGAGTGGCCGTGCACCTGTGCAACAGGGCCGAGTTCGTCGAGTGCTTCCTCGCCCTGACGAGCATCGGAGCCGTCGTCGTCCCGCTCAACATGTCCTTCACGGCTCCCGAATGCACGCACATCCTCGCCGAATGCGAGGTCGGCGTGCTCGTCACCGAACCCTCTCTCGCCGCAGGCGACCTCGCCGGGTTCGCCCCCGTCGTCGTGACGGTCGGAGACGGCCCCGGCGGCTACGCGGACCTGAAGGCCGAGCAGCCCTGCCGGCTGGCGTCGCGGCCCGAGCTCCGCCCCGACGACCTGGCGGAGATCATGTACACGTCGGGGACGACGTCGGCCCCCAAGGGCGTCATGATGACCCACGCCAACATGGTCTTCTCCGGCCGGTACGTCGTGTGGGAACTGGCGATGACCCCGGCGGACCGCTATCTGACGTGCATGGCCGCGACGCACGTCAACCTCCAGCTGTCCGCGCTCGTGCCGGTGATCGCCGCGGGGTGCGCGCTCATCCTCGAACGCCGCTATTCGGCCAGGCGGCTGTGGAGCCAGGTCCGCTTCCACCGGGCGACCCTTCTGCAGGCGATGGCGATGATCGTGCGCACTCTCCTCAAGCAGCCCCCCGACCCCTCCGACCGCGAGCACTTCCTCCGGGAGGTCCACTACTTCCTCCCGCTGACGGAGAGGGAGAAGGAGGAATTCGAGACTCGCTTCGCCACCCGGCTGCTCAACAACTACGGCTCGACCGAGACGCTGGTCGGAGTCATCACGGACTACCCCGAGGGACCCCGCCGCTGGCCGTCGATCGGGCGCCCCGGCCCCGGCTACGACGTGCGGATCCTGACACCGGACGGGCGGCAGGCTGCTCCGGGCCGATGCGGCGAGATCCTCGTCCGAGGAGAGGCGGGCGTCTCGCTCATGGCCGGCTACTGGAGGGACCCGCAGGCAACCGCCGCCGTCTTCGACGCCGACGGATGGCTGAGGACCAACGACGCCGGATACGCCGACGCCGACGGGTGGATCTACTTCGCCGACCGCATGGGCGACATCATCAAGCGGGCGGGGGAGAACGTCGCCGCCGCCGAGATCGAAGACGTTCTGCGCTCCCACCCGGAGGTCGCCGACGCGGCCGTCGTGGGAGTGCCCGACCCCGTGCGCGACGAGACGGTCAAGGCCGTCGTCGTCCCAGCCGAGGGAGCGAGCCCCGGCCAGGAGGCCATCCGCGACTACGCCGTCGAGCGCCTGGCGTGCTTCAAAGTCCCCGAGATCATCGAGTTCCGCACGAGCCTGCCGCGCGGCGAATACGGGAAGGTCCTCAAGAAACCACTCATCGACCCCATCAACCAACACGGAAAGGCGACGCAATGACGATCAAGACGGAAATGGTCGGGCAGACCTTCGGGCCCTTCACACGCGACTACACCTTCCGCGACCTGGAGCTCTTCGCCCTGGGCTGCGGCGCGGGAATCGACGGCAAGGACGGCCTCGAGTACATCAACGAGCACGACGAGCGCGACCCCCGCCTCAAGGTCCTGCCGATGTTCGGCGCCATGCTCATCGTCGACTCCGAGGTCACTCGCACGATCGACTACGGCTACAACTACGCCGGCTCCCTCCACTGGGGCTTCGACATCCGCTTCCACCGGCCCATCACCAAGATGGCCGACCGCCTGGAGACCAAGGTCAAGCTCGAAGGGCTCTACGACCGGGGCGAGGGAAGGGGCCTGCTGGCCCAGCACATCGGCGACACCTACGATTCGGACGGCAACCTCCTCTTCACCAACGAGTCCTGGGACTGCCTGATCTACGACGGCGGCTGGGGAGGCCCGAAGCCTCCGAAGGACATCGTCGACATGCCCGAGACCGCCCCCGACGTGGAGGTGACCGAGCGCATCCCGGAGAACCAGGCCCTCATCTACCGTCTGTCGGGCGACTACCACCCGCAGCACGTCGACTGGGACTACGCTGCCGAGAACGGCGAACCCCGCCCGATCCTGCACGCCATCAGCTACGCGGGAGTCGTCATGCGGCACGCCGTCAACGCCTTCGTCCCCGGCGAACCCGAGAGGATCACCCGCTTCAAGACGCGCATCACATCGCCGGTCCTGCCAGGCTCAACCCTGAAGACCCAGCTGTGGAAGGTCGCAGACGGCGAACTGCGCTTCCGGCTGGTCGACGAAGACGTCGAGGAGACCGGGGCCAAACCCCACCTGAACTGGGGGATCATCGAATACCGCTGACCAGCGGCGGGTGCGGCGCTCCCGCGGGAGCGCCGCGATCTCCCCTCTCAGCCCGGCGGTATCGATAGCATGGGCACCGCCAGGCCACAGGGCGGCCCTCGCCGAGGCGGGGCCGGCCGATTCCATCGGACGTTAGGAAGGCAATGTTCAGCATCGAGCGCCACGTTGTGGGCAGCTATCGGACGAACTGCTACGTCCTGACGAGCGCCGGCCAGGCGATCGTCATCGACCCGGGAGACGAAGGCGACCGGCTCATCCGGGAACTGGGGGAGGCCGACGTCTCCCACATCGTCCTGACCCACTGCCACAGCGACCACATCGGAGCCGTCAACGAACTCGCCGAACGCTACGGGGCGATCGTATGCGTCGGGCGGGACGACGCCGTGGGAGTGGCCGACCCCCACCTGTCGGGCTTCGACGAGGAGGGCTCGGACTACCGGGTTGAGCGCGTGGACCGGCTCCTTGACGACGGCGACGCGCTCGCGTGGGGCGAGGATCGCCTCGAGGTGATCGCCACCCCGGGCCACACCCCCGGATCTATCTGCCTGTACGACCCCGGGACGGGGACCATGTTCACGGGGGACACCCTCTTCGCCGACGGGATAGGCCGGACTGACTTCGTCCGCGGCGACGCGAAGGCCATGCGCGCGACCTGCGCCCGCCTCGCGGCCTACCCGGACGGAACGGCGATATTCCCCGGTCACGGGCCCCAGTCCGCGCTGGGGCGCGAGAAGCGGCGGAACCCCTGGCTCCGGGAGTGATTGGGCGGCTTTGGCGAAAGGAGCTGATCGCGAGGCGCCTGCCGCCCGAGGGCGCCGCGCCCGAGAGCGGTGCCTGACGGCGCGGCGCTTCAGGTTGGCTCACAGGACGCGGTCGGGCTGAACTGGGTGCCTGACGGCGCGCGGCGATTCAGGAGACCGAGCACAGCGTTCTCTCCAGCCCGGACCCGTGGAGCTGATCGCCGACGAGGTTCTCCACGTATTCGGGTATCTCGCCGAGGAAGCACTCGATGTTGTCGGGGGACAGGCAGAAGGCGCGCATGAGGACCGAGCCCTCGATCGCGTCGAGCAGCCGCGTCACCGACGTCCCCGCGGGGAGCGCGCCCGCGGTCTTGAACTCCCACAGGCGCGAGCGGATCCGCGCTATCGGCTTGAGGTAGGTGTGCTCGTAGGCCGATCGGATGACGGGATGCTCCTCGCAGACCATTTCGACGAAGAGCCGTCGCAGAGCCCTCGCGTTCGGCCCCAGATAGAGGCGCATCCGGTATTCGGCCTCGTTGATCAGTATTTCGTCCACCGTCTTCCCCACTGGGACGGGGGAGGGGATGAGACCGGTGAAGGCGTCCAGGAAGAGGTCCTCGCGGTCCGCCCATCGGGTGTACATCGACGACTTGCCCACTCCCGCCAGCTGCGCGACCTTCGTGAGGTTGAAGCCGTGCCAGCCGATGTCTCCGTAGAGCTGCAGGCTCGACTCGAGGATGCGCCTGTCGGCGCCCGCGTTTCTCGGGCGCCCGACGCTCTTCCGCTGTGCAGCGCCGATGCTGGTCATAGACCCCCTTGGCCATGCGGCTCCGAGTGCGTGAATCCCGAGCCGGTCGTCACAAATCACCCTCATCATACCCGTTCTCCGCCCTGGTGAGCGGGGCGAATCGGGCATCCTCTCTCGAGCGTCGAAGCGCAGTGGGCATGCGTTCACCCTTTCGGTGCCCTTGGTCCCGGAATTCGCGGGGCCGTCGGTGTATCGTCGCGAGCATCTGCGCATTCTCGTTCCTTCGCACCCCGATGCGAAGATCCTGTTTCGGACTGTCGTCGTCCGAAACAGGCGTGGGAAGCGTGAGACGATTGAGGCCGCAGGCTACCGGCGCGCACTCCGCTCGGCGCGGGATGCTCGGATGCGGTCGCCGCGCCTTTGCCAACAACAGAGAGAGGCTCAAATGACTGTAGTGGTTGCGTACAAGTACGCGGCGAACCCACAGGACGCTTCCGTCGCCGCTGACGGCAACGTCAACTGGTCCCGTGCCAAGAGCACGGTCTCCGAATACGATCCCGTCGCCATCCAGCTGGGCCGGGACCTCGCCGACGCCAGCGGCGCCGAACTGGTGGGCGTCAGCGTCGGCGCCAAGGACGCCGCCAGCTCGATGGCGAAGAAGAACGCCCTGTCGAAGGGGCTCGACCGCGCGGTCGTCGTAGCGGACGGCGACGCGCCCACGTGGAATGCGACGAAAGTCGCTTCGGCGCTCGCGGAGCTCGTCAAGGGCGTCGACGGCGCGGACATCCTCCTGACCGGCGACTCCTCGGTCGACGAAGGCGCGAGGATCGTCTCGGCGCTCGCGGCCGGATACCTCGGCTGGCCGTGCTTCCAGGGCGTCGTGTCCGTCGCCAAGACGGCCGAAGGCTACGAGATCACCCAGAACGTGCCCGGAGGGACCCGGACGGTCGCCGTCGCCGGTCCGGTCGTCGTGGCGGCGGCGCCGGACGCCGTCACCCCGAAGGTCCCCTCCATGAAGGAGATCCTCGCCGCCGGCAAGAAGCCCTTCGCGACCGCCGAGGTCTCGGCGGCCGACGTCGAGGTGACCGTGACCGGCCGCGCCAAGCCGGATTCCAAGGCGCGCAAGAACCAGATCCTCGCCGGGCCCGACGCCGCGGCCCAGCTGATCGCCGCACTGCGGTCCGAAGGCGTGCTCTGAGAGCGGAAAGGAAATAGAGGAACAATGGCCAACACATGGATCATCGCGGTCGAACCGGAGATCGCCGCACTCGTTGAGCACGGGCGGGCCGTCGGCGGCTCCGTCGTCGCCGTAACCGTCGGCGGGACGCCGGTCGCGGGAGTCGACCGGGTCGTCGACGTGCCCCTCGCCGAGGGCGTGCCCGCCGAGGCCGCCGCCCCCGCCGTGGCCGCCGCAGTGGCGGCCGAAGCCGGAGACGTCGTTCTCGCTGCCAACAAGCCCGCCGAGCGCGTCCTGGCCGGCGCAGTGGCCGCACGGCTCGGGGCTCCCTACCTCCACGGACTCAAGAAGATCGGGCAGGGCAGCGCCGAGCTCTCCCGCTTCGGCGGAATCGCGCTGGAGACCGTCTCCTTCGACACCGCCGTCGTCGCCGTGCTCGACGGAGGGGCGGTGCCCGAAGGCGAGGCGCCGGCGGCCGAAGCCGCCTCCGGCGAGTACTACGAGGCGACCGTCACCGGCCAGGACAAGGTCGACGTCTCCTCGGCCAACCTAGGCTCGGCGAAGCGCATCGTCGCGGCCGGGCGCGGCTTCAAAGCCGAGGAGGACCTCAAGCTCGCCGAGGATCTCGCCGCCGCGATCGGCGCCGAGCTCGCTTGCTCCCGTCCGCTGGCCGAAGGCGCCGACTGGATGAGCGCGGACCGCTACATCGGCGTCTCGGGGCAGTCCGTCGCCCCCGACCTGTACATCGCCGTGGGCATCTCCGGCCAGATCCAGCACACGGTCGGCATGGTCGACTCGAAGGTCGTCGTCGCCGTCAACAACGACGATAAGGCCCCGATCTTCGAGGGCGCCGACTACGGCATCGTTGCGGACCTGTACGAGGCCCTGCCAGCCATCGTCGAGGCCGCGAAGTAGGCGCGATGTCCGAGGAGAACTACGATTTCGACGTCATCGTGGTCGGCGGTGGCGTTGCCGGAGCGGTGTGTGCGCACCAGCTGGCGAAGGAAGGGCGGGAAGTCCTGCTCATCGAGCGCGGAGTGGAACCCGGCTCGAAGAACCTTTCCGGCGGAGTGTTCTACTGCCGTGTCATGCAGGAGGTGTTCCCGGATTTCGTCGAGGAGGCGCCGGTGGAGCGGCGCATCACCCGCAACTGCCTGAGCTTCCTCAACCCGGCGAGCTTCGTCAACGTCGACTACTGGGACGCGCGGCTGGCCGAACCGGTCAATGCGGTCACGGTTCTGCGCGCCAAGCTCGACCCGTGGCTGGCCGAGCAGGCCGAGGAGGCCGGCGCCACCGTTATGCCGGGGGTCAAGGTCGACGGCCTCATCCGCGAGGGCAGCCGGTTCGTCGGCGTCCGGGCGGGGGAGGACGAGCTGCGTGCGAGAGCGGTCGTCGCCGCCGACGGCGTCAACTCCTTCATCTCGCGCGGCGCCGGCATCCGTGCGAAGGAGCCGATGGCCAACCTCGCGGTGGGCGTCAAATCCGTCATCGGCTTGGACGAGGAGACGATCCGGGGCCGCTTCAACCTCACCGGGGACGAAGGCGCGGCCTACGCGGTGGTCGGAGACTGCACGGAGGGCGTGGCCGGCGGCGGATTCATGTACACGAACAGGGAGTCCGTCTCCATCGGCATCGTCGCGCGCCTGGACGATCTGGCGAAGAAAGGCAAGTCCTCCTCGGACCTGCACGACCACTTCCTCTCCCACCCGGCGATCGCGCCGTTCCTCGAAGGCGGCGAACTCCTCGAATACGGCTGCCACCTGGTCGCCGAAGGCGGCGAGAAGATGCAGCACGACCTGGTCCGCGACGGGTTGGTCGTCATCGGCGACGCCGCGGGATTCACCCTCAACACCGGCTTCACGGTGCGGGGAATGGACCTCGCCGCGGGCTCCGCGCTCGCCGCCGCCAAGGCCGTCGGCCGGGCGCTGGAGGCGGGGGACTGCGGTCGGACCTCGCTGGAGCGGTACATCGAGGAGTACAAGTCGACCTTCGTGGGCAAGGACATGTCGACCTACGCCAAAGCCCCTGCGTTCCTGGAGAACGAGGAGATGTACGGGCAGCTGGGCGAACTCCTCGCCGACGTCCTGCACGGGGTGTACAACCTCGACCTGACTCCGCGCAGGCACATCCTGCCCACGGCCTACGGGGCGTTCAAGGCGTCGGGGCTGAAGATCCGCCGGCTCGCCAGAATCGGTTACCAAGCAGTGAGGGCATTGTGATATGGCTGACTACCTAGGAAGCGTCCAGTCGCGGCTGGGCAGGAACGTCTACGAAGTGGACGAGGGGAACTCCCACATCACCGTCAACCAGGAGATCGCCAAGGCGACCGGCACGGGCAAGCTCCTCGTGCGCGTGTGCCCGGCCCACGTCTACTCCGAGGAGCCCGACGGCACCATATCGGTTGAGTTCGCCGCATGCCTGGAATGCGGCACGTGCCTTGCGGTGGCGGCCCCCGGGGCTCTGACCTGGCACTATCCCCAGGGATCCATGGGAGTCATGTTCCGAGAAGGCTAGAGGCTCCGCCGATCGGGCGTTGATGCGGGTCGGAGCGGGTTATGACCGCTCCGACCCGCTCGTCGATCGGAGCTCTCCGGCGTCCCCTGCCGAGCCGGAGGCAACTGTCTCATGCGAACGCCGGCACAGAAGTCCCTTCCCGCTGCGTCGGAAAGCGCCGGGAGGGACTTTCCGCCCGTTGCGACACGTGAGCTTGACCCTAGGTATAGCCGTGGGAGTGCGAGACAATTGCACGGCAAGCGTCAAACGCATAGGAGTGGACATGACCGTTGCATCCGATAGGGCCCCTCGCGATCTCACCCCGGAGATCCTCGAGTCCCTCATCCATCCGACCACCGCAGAGGTGGCGTCCATGGACGCCTGGTGGCGCGCCAACAACTACCTGACCGTCGGCCAGATATATCTCCAATCCGAGCCCCTCGCCCCCTCGAAGCTGACCTTCGACGACATCAAGCCTCGACTGCTCGGCCACTGGGGGACGTCCCCGGGCCTGGCCTTCATCTACACCCACGTCTCCGATCTGGTGAAGAAGACCGACCAGGACGTCGTGTTCGTCACCGGCCCCGGACACGGCGGGCCGGCCTTGGTGGGCGCTTCCTACCTGGAGGGCTCCTACAGTGAGATCTATCCGCGGGTCAGCCTCGACGAGGAGGGTATGACGCGGCTCTTCAGGCAGTTCTCCGCTCCGGGGGGCATCCCCTCCCACGTGTCCGTCACCACCCCGGGATCCATCCACGAGGGAGGCGAACTCGGATACGCCCTCGTGCACGCCTTCGGCGCGGTCTTCGACAACCCCGACCTTCTGGCCGTCGCGGTGGTCGGCGACGGCGAAGCGGAAACCGGCCCGCTGGAGGGATCGTGGAAGGGCATCTCCTTCGTCAACCCCGAACGCGACGGTGCCGTGCTGCCCGTTCTCCATCTCAACGGGGCGAAGATCGCCGGGCCCACGGTCCTGGGGCGCAAGGATCCCGAAGAGGTCCGCAGCCTGTTCCGCGGGCACGGATACGATCCCATCGAAGTCGAAGGCGACGACGAGGGCATCCACTACCGCTTCGCCGAGGCCCTCGGCAAGGCGTATGCGCGCATCCGCGAGATCCAGGCCGACGCCCGAGCCGGCAGGCCGACGCCCGAGCACAACGGCGAGCGTCCCCGCTGGCCGATGATCATCCTTCGCACGCCCAAGGGGTGGACGGGGCCGCACGAGGTCGACGGCGTCGTGGTGGAGGGCACGTGGCGCGCGCACCAGGTGCCGCTGTCGGGCGTCAAGACCGACGCGGCGCACCTGGAGATCCTCAAGGACTGGCTCGCGTCCTACCGGCCCGGCGAGCTCTTCGACGCCTCGGGGAGCCCGACGCCCCTCGTCCTGGCCGCCAATCCCCGCGGCGACAAACGGATGTCCATGATCCCGGCCGTCAACGCCGGAGTCCAGCGCGCCCTGAAGATCCGCGGCCTGGCCGAATACGAAGTCGACGTGCCCTCGCCCGGCACCGTGCGGGCGGAGTCCACCCGCACCCTCGGCGCGATGATGCGCGACATGTACGTGGACAATCCCGACGGCTTCCGGCTCTTCTGCCCCGACGAGACGAACTCCAACCGCCTGGGCGCCGTATTCGAGGCCTCCGACCGGTGCTCGATGGAGCGAACCACCGACGCCGACGTCGCCATCTCGCGCGAGGGGCGGGTCATGGAGGTGCTCTCCGAGCACAACTGCCATGGGTGGCTCGAAGGCTACGTCCTGACCGGGCGCAACGGCCTGTTCGCCTCCTACGAGGCCTTCGGCCTCATCTCCGCGTCGCAGACCATCCAACACGGCAAATGGCTCGAAGAGGCCGGCAAGCTCGCCTGGCGCAAGCGCATCCCGAGCCTGAACATCCTGCTGTCCTCGACGTGCTGGCGCAACGACCACAACGGCTTCTCGCACCAGGGGCCGGGGCTCATCGACAACGTGCTCTCCCTGCGCGGCGAGGTCTCGCGGGTGTTCCTCCCGGTGGACGCGAACACCCTGGCCGTCGTGGCGCGCAACTGCTTCGAGTCGACGAACCGCGTCAACCTCATCGTCCAGGACAAGCAGCCCCAGCTGCAGTACCTGACGCTTCAGGAGGCCGAGGAGCACGTCGCCAGAGGCTACGGGATCTGGGACTGGTGCTCCAACGAGGGCCCCGGCGGCGAGGTCGACGTGATCCTCGGCTGCGCGGGCGACGTCGTGACGATGGAGGTCGTCGCGGCCGCCGAGATCCTGCGGCGCAAGCTCCCCGAACTGAAGTTCCGCGTCGTCAACGTCGTCAACCTGACGAGCCTGGCGCGTCCGAAGGACGACCCCGTCGGCATGAGCGACATCGACTTCACCGAGCTGTTCACCGACACTCGCGACGTCGTCTTCGCCTTCCACGGATACCCGGGCGCCATTCACAAGCTCGTCCACGGCCGCCCCGACGCCGACCGCTTCCACGTGCGCGGCTTCATCGAGCAGGGAACGACGACCACCCCGTTCGACATGGTGGTCCGCAACCGGGCGGATCGCTACCACCTCGTGATGGACACCATCAACAACTCCAAGCACAAGCCGAGGGGATCGGCCGACCTCAAGCGCTGGTGCCAGGCGAAGCTCGCCAAGCACGAGGAGTACAAGGTCGCCCATCTCAAGGACATGCCCGAGGTCGACGGCTGGCTCTTCGGGGATCCCCTCGACTGACGGCGCGGCTGATGCCCGACATGTTCCCGGGAACGTCGCTCCGGCCCTACGACGCGGTTCTCCTCGTCTCATTCGGCGGGCCGGAAGGGCCGGACGACGTCCTCCCGTTTCTGCGGCGCGTAGCCGACGGCCGAGCGATACCCGAGGCCCGCCTGGAGGAGGTCTCCCGGCACTACCTTGCCTTCGGGGGAGTGAGCCCGATCAATGCGCGCAATCGCGCGCTCGTATCCGCCTTGCGCGCCGAACTCGACCGCCGGGGCGTCGACGTCCCGATCGTCTGGGGCAACCGCAACTGGCACCCGTTCCTCGACGAGGCGCTGCTCGGACTCGCGAGGCGCGGGGCACGCCGGATCCTCATGCTGCCCACATCCGCCTACGCCTGCTATTCGGGCTGCCGCCAGTATCGCGAAGACGTCGAGAAGGCGTTACGGCGAATCGACTGGACGCCGCCGCCCGTCGTCGAACGAACGCGAGTGTACTTCGATTCCCCCGGCTTCCTGGAGGCGAACGCACAGGCGATCGTCGAGTCCTTCCTCCGGTTGGCGTCCGCCGGCGCCGATCTCGACCGGATCGACCTGGCGCTCGTCACCCATTCGATCCCGCTGGCGATGGAGAGGGGGTCGGGCGAGCCGGACAGGCCGGAGACCAGGTACACCGCCCAGCACGAAGCGCTCGCCCGAGTGCTCGTGCCGGAGGTGGCGCGCCGCCTCGGCCTGCGCCGCATCCGTTACGGCCTCGTCTTCTGCTCCCGCTCCGGCCCGCCCCATGCGCCGTGGCTGGAACCCGACGTCAACGAGTACATGGGCAGGCTCGCGGCCTCAGGAGCCCAAGCCGTGTGCTGCGCACCGATCGGATTCGTCTCCGACCACATGGAAGTCGTCTACGACTTGGACGTCGAGGCGAAGGCCACCGCCGACGGGCTGGGGCTCGCCTACGACCGGGCCGCCACAGCGGGGACCCACCCCGCCTTCGTCAGCTCGCTGGCAGACCTGATGCTCGAACGGGCCGCCGTCGCGCGCGGCGAGGCCCTCGACGCTCCGCCCGTCTCCATCACGGAGATCGGCCCGTGGCACGAGGAATGCCGCCCGGGCGCATGCCTGGAGCGGGAGGGGGACGTCCGCGTCGAAGCCGGCCGCGGACGGACGGCCTGTACGAGCTCCGGACCGGCCGCATAGAGTCGCCGCGCCGCCTGCGTTGCGGGCTGAACGGCGCACAGACAAAGGAGACAAGACAATGCACGAACCCACCCCCGATCCGCGGGACGCAGCCGACGTCGACCCGGAGGCCGTGAACAGCGCTCTGCACTACGGCCTGACCTCGGTGTTCGCGACCGACGAGCCGCTGCCGGCGGATGCCCTGGAGCGGCGGCGACTCGCCGACGCGGCCGGCCAAGCCTGCGACGCTACGGGCGCCGTCACCAGAGGGTGGTATGACGTCGCCGCCTTCCGCGCCGACGCCGACCTGCTCGTCTGGTGGCTCGCAGACGACCCCCTGGTGCTCCAACGGGCCTACCGGGCGCTCGTCGCCTCCTCGCTGGGCACCCGGCTGCGACCAGTGTGGTCGGTCATGGGCCAGCACACTCCCGCCGAGTTCAACAAGAAGCACATTCCCGCCTGCCTGGGCGGCGTGGCCCCCCGCGACTGGGTGACCGTCTACCCCTTCATCCGCTCCTACGAATGGTATCTGCTGCCCCCTGAGGAGCGTTCCCGCATCATGGCCGAGCACGGCCGCTCGGGCGCGCGGTTCCCCGATGTCAAGGGATCGACCCTGTCCGCCTTCGGCATGAGCGATTACGAATGGATACTGGCCTTCGAGGCCGACAGCCTCGACAGGATCGAGGCCGTCCTCCACGGCCAGCGCTACACCGAGGCCAGGCTTCACGTGCGGGAGGACACCCCCTTCTACACGGGACACAGGGTCAGCGTCCGGGATTGGGTGGACGCCCAGCGGCGGCGGGCGGTTTAGGGAAGGGGCGCGAGGGCCCGGCTAGGTCTCGCCTTCCCGAGCTCGTTCGCGTCTCAGGCCAGATACAGACCCCGATACCTGTTGAGGGCCGCGCCGATGTCGATCCGCCGAGGGCGCACGAGGAACGCCGGATACTGCCTCAGGCCGTAGCGGGTCAGCGCGTCCAGCCCGTCCCGGTCGAGGATCTCCTCCAACTGGTCGAGCAGCTGCGGCAGATTGCTCCTGCCGTCCCCGACGTAGTCCAGCAGTCCGCGAAGGGCCCACGCGATGGTTTCGGTCTGCCCCGGCTCGACGATCTGCTCAACGTCCGACAGGTCCACGGTCTGGTCTCCCAGAAAGAGCTTGTCCAGCCCCGAAGCCTTGGTCTTGTGCCCCTCGACCTGCCCGGCGTCGCGAAGCGGCCGGCGAGGCGCCTGGTCCAAAGGCCAGGGCAGTCCGAGGAGCTCGCGAGGCTGCTCGGCGACGACGCGGCGCGCCCGCTCGGTGACGTCGAAGCAGCGGTAGGTGTCGAGCATGAGCACTCGGTCGGCGACGTCGAGGAGATCGCCCGAACCTCCCATGACGATTATCGTCGACACACCCTTCCCATGCGCCAGGGAGGCGATCCGGTCGACGAGCGGCGTGATCGGCTCCTTGTCGGCCTCGACGAGCATGCGCATCCGCGCATCGCGGATCAGCAGATTCGTGGCGGACGTGTCCTCGTCGATGAGGAGGAGGGGCGTCTCGAGTTCGACGGCCTCGACGATAGCGGCGGCCTGGGACGTCGAGCCGGAGGCGTTCTCGCTGGAGAACGCGGTCGCGTCGCTGCCGTCGGGCAGATGCGTGATGAACGGCGAGACGTCCACGCCCGTCACCGCGCGCCCGTCGGCAGCCCGCACCTTGACGGCCTCGGGAAGGGCGGCGACCAGTTCGCGTCCGTCTCCGGGGACGTGAGCGTACACGCCGCGCTGGATGGCGCCCAGCAGGGTGGACTTGCCGTGGTAGCCGCCGCCGACGATCACGGTCACGCCCGGTTCGATCGCCAACCCGCGGACGACGCCGCCGTGGGGGAGCGTCACCTCCCTGCGTAGCGAAGCGGGCGATTCGAAGGGAACCGCGCCTTCCAGAGGCTTCTGCGACACCCCCGAGCTCCGGGCCAGCACGGCGCCGTCGGCGACGAAGGCCACCCAGCCGTTCTCCTTCAGAGCGGTTTGCAGGGCCTTGTGGTCCTCGTAGGCGTGCACGTGCGCGCGCAGCGCCTCGAGGTAGCTTTCCTCCGCGTCGGGGGAGACGACCTCGAAGGTGTCGACGATGGCGTCGGGAACGTCCTTGTCGAAGATGGTCGCGGCTGTGTGCCCGAGGATCGAACGATTCCGGGCCGGGAGCTGCACCTGGAACCTGAGCTCGACGCGGTCCTGCGTGACGGTGCAGGCCGAGCGCTCGAGGATCTCGGGACCCGTCCTGGCTATGCGGACGGCCCCTCCCGGGGCGTAGCGCTCGATCGACCGGCGGAAGGCCCGCACGAGGAAGTCCGCGACGGCCACCCGCTGATCGGGCGTGGCGATGAGGTCGAGCGGAAGTCCCATTTTCTTCGGAGTCGTCACGGCGTGCAGCGCCGACGGGGGAGCGAAGGGATCGGCCTGCACGCGGTCGATGCCCAGTTCGAAGTCCAGGTAATTCCAATCGCCGATCAGAGACTTGTAGGAGCTGTAATTTCTGCCGTCCAGCTGGTCTAAGGCGTCTACCAGTTCTTCATCCGTCCCGGATCTCCGATAGGGGATGTCCTTTCCTGCATGCCCCGCGTGCGATGACACGCCCCTGTTGTTGGAACTGTAGTTTGTAAAACGATGATGTGTGGGATCAGGCTTGGGTATCATCTGTTATTTTATGCTTCCTCAAACTTCTAACGTCGATAGCTGACATCTATCTTTGACATCCTTTGTGTGGCATGCACTGGTCGAAACCGGGAAACAAATTCCACGGAGACCGACTTTACCATGGATGGGAGTACTCTACTCATACGCCGGTCGTATTGACGCGTACGGAGGAGCGGAGACGGCCGATGCGGGAAGGGGCGGGTGGGACGACGTCGTCGTCCCACCCGCCCCTAAGCCGTTCGTTCGCTGTTGTCGCGGTCGGTGGATGCGGCGGCGCGCGAAGGCGTCACACCAGGCTCATGGCCTGGCGGGCGATGGCCAGCTCCTCGTTGGTCGGCACCACCAGCACAGCGACCCGCGAATCCGCGGTCGACAGTATGCGCGGCTCCTTCGATCTGGCCGCGTTGAGCTCCTGGTTGATCTTCACGCCGAAGGGCTCCAGCCGCCCGATGACGTCCGCCCGCAGATCGGCGTCGTTCTCCCCTACGCCCGCGGTGAAGGTGATGGCGTCCAAGCCCCCCATGGTCGCCGCGTAGGCGCCGATGTACTTGACGATGCGGTGCGCGTAGACGTCCAGGGCGGTCCTGGCGCGCTCGTCGCCCGCGGCGGCCATCGACCGGACGAGCCGCATGTCGTTCTCCCCGGTCAGTCCCTTCAGGCCGGAGCCGCGGTTGAACAGGGTGTCGAGTTCGTCGATGCTCATCCCGCCCACTCGCGCTAGATGGAAGACGACCGCCGGGTCGATGTCGCCCGTGCGGGTGCCCATGACCAGCCCTTCGAGCGGCGTCAGGCCCATCGAGGTCTCGACCGCCCGCCCGCTCTCGACGGCGGACACCGAGGCGCCGTTGCCCAGGTGGAGGACGATCTGCTTGAGGTCGTCGCGGCCGAGGATGTCGGCGACCCGCCCCGATACGTAGTGGTGGGATGTGCCGTGGGCGCCGTACCGGCGGACCTCGTACCTGTCCGCGATGTCGCGGTCGAGCGCGTACACGGCGGCCTCGTCGGGCAGGCTCTGGAAGAAGGCGGTGTCGAAGACGACGACGTGCGGCACGTCGGGCAGAAGCCGCCGCGCCACGACGATCCCCTTGAGATGCGCCGGATTGTGGAGCGGAGCCAGCGGGCACAGTTCTTCGATCTTGGCCTGGACGGCGTCGTCGACGAGGGCGGGGCCGTCGAAGTACTTGCCCCCCTGGACGATGCGATGGCCGACGGCTCTGATCGCGCCGTCGGTCAGCGAGGGGCCGATCTCTTCGAACAGGTCGATCGCGGTCTCCAAGCCGACTCCGTGATCGGCGACCGGCCCCTCGATTTCGCGCACACGATCCCCGTAGGCGTGGCGGATGAGGCCGTTCTCCTCCCCGATGCGCTCGACCAGGCCGGTGGCGACGGCCTCGCCCGTGTCGGGGTCGACGAGCTGGTATTTGATCGAGGAGCTGCCCGAATTGATGACGAGAACTGACATTGCGGATCCTTGGATAGCGAGCTTACTTCTGCTGGGCCTGGATGGCCGTGATGACGATGGTGTTGACGATGTCCTCGACGAGCGCACCGCGCGAGAGGTCGTTGACAGGCTTGTTGAGGCCCTGGAGGACGGGGCCGACGGCGACGGCTCCCGAGGAGCGCTGCACGGCCTTGTACCCGATGTTCCCCGCGTTGAGGTCGGGGAAGATGAAGACGGTCGCCCGCCCGGCGACGGGGGAGCCGGGCAGCTTCTTGGCCGCGACGGCGGCGTCGACGGCGGCGTCGTACTGGATCGGGCCCTCGATGAGCAGGTCGGGGCGCTTCCGCCTGGCCAGGCGGGTCGCCTCGGCGACGGCGTCGACGGCGGGGCCCTTGCCCGAATCGCCCGTCGAATAGGAGAGCATGGCCACGCGGGGCTCGACTCCGAAGCCGGCCGCCGTCTCGGCGGAGGAGACGGCGATGCTGGCGAGCTCGTCCGGAGACGGATTCGTGTTGACCGCGCAGTCGCCGTAGGCGAAGACGCGATCCGCCATGAGGAGGAGGAAGACGGAGGAGACGATCGACGTGCCGGGCTTGGTCTTGATGATCTGGAAGGACGGGACGATCGTGTGGGCGGTCGTGTGGGCGGCGCCCGAAACCATGCCGTCGGCGTCGCCCGTGTGCACCATCATCGTGCCGAAATAGGAGATGTCCCGCACGGTTTCGAGCGCCTGCTCGTAGGTGACGCCCTTCTTCGCGCGCAGCCGGGCGAACTCCTCGGCGTAGGCGTCGAGGCGCTCGGGGTCGTTCACGGAGACGATCGAGGCGCCGGAGACGTCCAGGCCGAGTTCGGCCGCGCGCGCCTCGACCGCGTCGGCCTCGCCGAGCAGGACGATGTCGGCCACGCCTCGCTGAAGGCACTCGGCCGCCGCGCGCAGGATGCGGTCGTCATCGGATTCGGGGAGCACGATGCGCATCCTGTCGGATCGCGCCTTCTCCACCAGGGCCGCCGTGAAGCTCAACGGCGTGACGACGTCGGAGCCGTGGGCCATGGCCTCCAGAAGGATTCGGGCGTTCCCGTCCGACAGACCCGGTCCGCGATCCGACGCGGATTCTCCGGCGCCGCTGGAGAAGAACACCAGCGGCGAGGGAAAGCCCTCCAGGCGTTCGCGCGCGTCGTCGGGCGCGTCGACGACGACCGTGGCCGAGATCGGAGCGTGCTCCTTGCTGATCTCCGCTGCCGCGAGCGTGGCGGTCGCCGCCACCTGCCTGCCCGTCCGCGAGGCTCCGGAGACCGCCATGACGACGGTCGTCCCCAGGTTGGCGGCGGCCCGGCCGGCGCGGTCGAGGGAGCCGGGCAGGACGGGGTCCCCGTCGAGGAGGCCGGTCACCAGGACGGCGTCGAAATCCTTCGCGTATTCGGTGAAGCGCTGGACGATGGCGTTCATGGCGTCTTCTTCGCTCGCGACGTAGGTCTCGCGGGTCGATCCCCAGGCGCGTTCGGCGTCTTGGCTGCGGCCGGCTTTGGCCAGCAGCTCCAGGAAGGCGGCATCGTCGTCGATGGCGCCGTTGGTGAAGGAACGGAACACTCCCACCCGGGGGTAGGAGGCCATGAGCGTCTCGAGGTAGGCCAATGCCAGGGCCTGGGTGTCGCAGTCGGTCTCGGCGGCAGTGAAGTACACGCAGTGTGCCACGGTGCAAAATCCTTCCAGCCCGACTCCAAGTCGGGAGTGTTCGGTGGTGTATCTCGCCTCGATGATTGTGCCACACCGACGGGGCCTGCGAAGAACGGGAGGGAACGCCTTCCCGTGAAAATGGGCACGTTCGCCGGAATTCAGCCCTTCCGCGAGGCCTGGGGCGCACACGGTTTCACCGATGTCCCCGAGGATGCGGATTTCCCCGGGGATGCGGACGCGCCCTGGCCGATGCCCTTCGCTCCGGCCGTCGACGTGGATTTCCCCGGGATGCGGCCGCCTGAAGCCGTGCCGCCGAGACGACCGCGTTCGCGCCAGCGGCGCCCCCCCGTGGCATCCTCCGCGACCCCCATCGAGGGCTCCGGCCGCGCCCGCCCGGGCGTCAGATGCGTTCGCGGCAGCGGCGTCCATCCGGAGCCGGTGGGAAAGGCCGGCCGGTGAGAAGGGCGCCGCAGGCGCACCGGAGGGGACTGCGGGATGGCCGGCGTACCATTGGAGGCGTGAACGCCTCTCCCCGTCCGGTCCTGGTCGTCGACTTCGGTGCGCAATACGCTCAGCTCATCGCGCGGCGAGTGCGCGAGGCCAACGTCTACTCCGAGATCGTCCCCCACACGGCCAGTGCGGCCGACATGCTCGCCGAGGATCCGGCCGCGATCGTCCTCTCGGGCGGCCCCTCGTCCGTTTACGAGGAGGGCGCGCCCTCTCTCGATCCCGCGATTTTCGATGCCGGGGTGCCGATCCTCGGCATCTGCTACGGCTTCCAGGCCATGGCGCAGGCACTCGGGGGAACCGTGGGGCGGACGGGGACCCGAGAGTACGGGCACACCGAGGCGAGCGTGGCCGAGGGATCCTGCCTCTTCGACGGGACGCCTGGGGACCAGGTCGTGTGGATGAGCCACGGCGACGCCGTCCAGGCGGCGCCCGAGGGATTCGAGGTCACGGCCTCGACGTCGCAGACCCCCGTCGCGGCCTTCGAGAACCGCGAGCGCAAGCTTTTCGGCCTGCAGTGGCACCCCGAGGTCGGCCACACCCGGTTCGGGCAGGCCGCGTTGGAGAACTTCCTCTACGAGGGCGCCGGGCTCGAACCCGTGTGGACGCCCGGCAGCATCGTCGACGAGCAGGTCGAGGCGATCCGGGAGCGCGTCGGCGGCGCTCAGGTGATCTGCGCGCTGTCGGGCGGCGTCGACTCGTCGGTGGCCGCCGCCCTCGTCCACGCAGCGGTGGGCGATCAGCTCACGTGCTTCTTCATCGACCACGGACTGCTGCGCGCCGGGGAGCGCGATCAGGTCGAGCGCGACTACGCGGCGGGCATGGGCATTCGCGTCGTCACGGTCGACGAATCGGATCGCTTCCTGGCCGCCCTGGCCGGGGTCAGCGATCCGGAGGCCAAGCGCAAGATCATCGGGCGCCAGTTCATCCGCTCCTTCGAGGCCGCCCAGAAGCGGCTGATCGCCGAGGTCGGGGCCGAGAGCGGCGAAGTCAAGTTCCTCGTCCAGGGGACCCTCTATCCCGACGTCGTCGAATCCGGCGGCGGGGAGGGCGCCGCGAACATCAAGAGCCACCACAACGTGGGCGGGCTCCCCGAGGACATGGCCTTCGAGCTGATCGAGCCCCTCCGGGCGCTGTTCAAAGACGAGGTCCGCGCGGTCGGCCGCGAGCTGGGCGTGCCCGAAAAGATCGTGGCGCGCCAGCCCTTCCCCGGGCCGGGCCTGGGAATCCGCATCGTCGGGCAAGTCACGCGCGAGCGTTTGGAGACGCTGCGGGCGGCCGACCTCATCGCGCGCGAAGAGCTCACCGCCGCCGGGCTCGACGGGGACATCTGGCAGTGCCCCGTCGTTCTGCTGGCCGACGTGCGCTCCGTGGGCGTCCAGGGAGACGGGCGCACCTACGGCCACCCGATCGTTTTGAGGCCCGTCTCCTCCGAGGACGCGATGACCGCCGATTGGACGCGCCTTCCCTACGACGTTCTGGCGCGCATCTCCACCCGGATCACGAATTCCGTCCCCGAAGTCAACAGGGTGGTGCTCGACTGCACGTCCAAGCCCCCGGGCACGATCGAATGGGAGTGAGGCGAGGGGCGCCGGTGCCCGCGACGGGCATGGTGCCTGCGTTCTTCTCACTCGGCCGGTCTCGGCGCCGATGCCGCCCCCGCGGGTGATCGGTCCGGGTGGGCCGGCGGCTGCAGCCGCGCTAGAGCGCGACCATGGCGAGCGTGCCGGCGGTCACGAGGCACAGGCCGGTGAAGCCCTTGCGGGTGAGCCGTTCGTGGAAGGCGACGAAGGCGAACCCGATCGACACGAGGATACTGAGCTTCTCGACGGGCACGACCACGCTGGCGGGCCCCTTCTGCAGGGCGCGGAAGTAGCAGAGCCACGACCCGCCCGTCGCCAGGCCCGACAGGCACAGGAAGCCCAGCTCGCCTCTCGGAGAGGCTCGAACCAGCCTTCCCTTGCCCTTGACCAGCACGACGAGCCACGCCATGGCCAGGACCACCACGCAGCGGACGGCGGTTCCCAGGTTCGACTCGACGCCCTCTATCCCCGCCTTGCCGAGCAGAGCCGTCAGACTCGCGAAGACGGCGGACAGGATGGCGAACGGGAGCCAGCCGCCCCTCCGAGCCCCCGGTTCGCCTGCGACGTCCCTCTTCTCGACCATCAGGAGGGTTCCCAGGCCGATGGACGCCACGGCCGCCGCCGTGGCGAGGCTGACCCGTTCGCCCAGGAAGACGAAGGCGAGGACGATGGTGAGCACGGTGCTCGACTTATCGACCGGGACGACCTTGTTCACGTCGCCGAGCTGCAGGGCGCGGAAGTAGCAGAGCCACGACGCCCCCGTCGCCAGGCCCGACAGAATCAGGAACAGCAGGCTGCGCGCGTCTATGTCGGCGATCCGGCCGAAGGAGCCCGCGACGCCCACCATGGTCCAGGCGAAGACGACCACGACGACGGTGCGCACGGCGGTGGCGACGTCGGAGTCCGTCTTGCGGATCCCGCACTTGGCGAGTATCGACGTCAAACCGGCGAGAAGGGCGGAGGCCAGAGCGAATACGAGCCACATACCCCGCCTCCCTCGTCTCTCAGGGGCGGCCGGTGCGCCCGGCTGCCCCGCACCCATTATGGCCGATGCGTGATCCGCTGTGGGGCGAGGAGGGGAATGCCGCGCGGGCCGTCTGCGACACTGGAACGGGGGTTCTTTTCTGTGATTTTGACAACGATTGGATGGATGTCACACATCGTTGAAGGCCGAGCTTTCCTTGCGACGGCGACGATGGCGCGAATGTGACAGGACGTACACCTTTCGGGGGGAGACAGACCGGCGTAACAGGGGGGACAATGGGCCTATCCATCAGGTCTCTGTCCCCTACGAAGAGAAGAAGTGAACCATGGAAACCGACACAGCCGTCGACGTCACCACCAAGGCGTGGGAAGGCTTTATTCCCGGGAACTGGACCGAGAACATCGACGTCCGGGATTTCATCCAGAAGAACTACACTCCCTACGAGGGCGACGCCTCGTTTCTGGCGGGCCCGACCGATAAAACCCTTCGGGTGTGGAACACGCTCGAGTCCACCTATCTCTCCGAGGAGCGCAAGCGCCGCATCTACGATGTCGACACCAAGATACCCGCCGACATCGACGCGTTCCCCGCCGGTTACATCAGCGAGGACGACGACGTCATCGTCGGCCTGCAGACCGACGTCCCCCTCAAGCGCGCCATGATGCCCAACGGTGGCTGGCGGATGGTCAAGCAGGCCATCAAGGAGGCCGGCAAGGAGGTCGACCCCGAAGTCGAGAAGATCTTCACCCGCTACCGCAAGACGCACAACGATGCCGTCTTCGACATCTACACGCCTCGCATCCGCGCGGCTCGCTCCTCCCACGTCATCACCGGCCTGCCCGACGCCTACGGCCGCGGCCGCATCATCGGCGACTACCGCCGGGTGGCCCTGTACGGCGTCGACTACCTCATCGCCCAGAAGCAGGCCGCCAAGGACGCCGTCGCCGACCAGCCGTTCTCCGAGCACTGGTGCCGGTACCGCGAGGAGCACTCCGAGCAGATCAAGGCGCTCAAGAAGCTGAAGAAGCTCGGCGAGCTCTACGGCTTCGACCTGTCGGGCCCGGCGAAAAACGCCAAAGAGGCCGTCCAATGGACGTACTTCGGCTACCTCGCCTCCGTCAAGAGCCAGGACGGCGCGGCGATGTCGATCGGGCGCCTGTCCGGCTTCCTCGACGTCTACTTCGAGCGCGATCTCAAAGCGGGCCTCATCACCGAGTCCGACGCCCAGGAGATGATCGACGCCATCGTCATCAAACTCCGCATCACCCGTTTCCTCCGCACGATCGACTACGACCAGATCTTCTCGGGCGATCCCTATTGGGCCACCTGGTCGGACGCCGGGTTCGGCGAAGACGGCCGCACGCTCGTCACCAAGACGTCCTTCCGGCTGCTCCAGACGCTGCGCAACCTCGGCCCGGCCCCCGAGCCGAACATCACGATCTTCTGGTCGCCGGAGCTTCCCGCGGGATACAAGGAGTTCTGCGCCGCGATCTCGATCGAGACCTCGTCGATCCAGTACGAGTCCGATCCGCAGATCCGAGGGCACTGGGGCGACGACGCGGCCATCGCCTGCTGCGTGTCGCCCATGCGCGTCGGCAAGCAGATGCAGCTCTTCGGGGCGCGGGTGAACGCGGGCAAGGCCCTCCTGTACGCCATCAACGGCGGGCGCGACGAGATGTCCGGCAAGCAGATCGTCGAAGGCTTCGAGCCCGTCCGAGGCGACGGCCCGCTCGACTTCGACGACGTGTGGGCCAAGTACGAGGAGATGCTCGACTGGGTCGTCGGAACCTACGTCGAGGCCCTCAACATCATCCACTACTGCCACGATCGCTACGCGTATGAGGCCGTCGAGATGGCCCTGCACGATTCCGACATCGTGCGCACTATGGGCTGCGGCATCGCGGGCTTGTCGATCGTCGCGGATTCGCTGAGCGCGATCAAGTACGCGAAGGTGACGCCGGTCCGAGACGAGACGGGGCTCATCGTCGACTACCTGACCGAGGGCGACTTCCCGACCTACGGCAACGACGATGACCGCGCCGACGACATCGCCGCGACGATCGTCCACACGATCATGGACAAGATCAAGGCGATCCCCATGTACCGCGACGCCATCCCGACCCAGTCGGTGCTGACCATCACGTCGAACGTCGTCTACGGCCGGAACACCGGGAGCTTCCCTTCGGGGCACCGCAGGGGCACTCCGTTCAGCCCGGGCGCCAACCCCGAGAACGGCATGGACACGCACGGAATGCTCGCGTCGATGCTCTCGGTGGGCAAGCTCGACTACGAGGACGCGCTCGACGGCATATCGCTGACCAATACGATCACCCCGAGCGGGCTGGGCCGCACGAAGAACGAGCAGGTGGGCAACCTCGTCGCCGTTCTCGACGGCGGCTTCATCCCGGAGGATTCGTTCCTCTCCTGACGGGACTCCGGGACTGCGCGACCCGGAGTCCCGGACATCGAGCATGGGGCGGATCGCTTCATGACACATCAGTCCGACACGACAGAAGGAGCCGAAACATGGCCACCAAAACATACGAAGAGCGTTTGGCTTCGATGAAGGCCAATCGCGAGGACCGCGGCGGCATCGCCGGCCTGTACCATGCCAACATCAATGTCCTGAATCGAGACACCCTCGAGGACGCGATGGAGCACCCGGAAAAGTATCCGAACCTCACCGTCCGAGTCTCCGGATACGCGGTGAACTTCGTGCGCCTGACCCGCGAGCAACAGCTCGACGTGCTCTCGCGCACCTTCCACCGTATGTGATGTCTCCACTCGTTGTGGGCGCCGGGGACCAGGACTTCCTGGCCCCGGCTTCCCGTCTCAAGGGCAACGGGACCGCCGGCCTCATCGAGCTGACGGACCTCGAACACGCGGACCGTCTGCACCGCATGCGCGAAGGCACGCTCGGATCGATTCACTCGTGGGAACTGGTCACAGCTGTCGACGGGCCCGGCGTGCGTATGACGATCTTCATGGCAGGCTGCCCTCTGCGCTGCCTGTACTGCCACAATCCGGACACCTTCCAGATGCGCGACGGCGAGCCTGTGGAAGTCGACCAGCTGCTCAGGCGCTTGAAACGGTACCGGCCGACGTTCAAAGCCTCAGGAGGCGGACTGACCGTGTCGGGCGGGGAAGTGCTCATGCAGTCGGCGTTCGCGGCGAAGCTGCTCGCGGGCGCCAAGGCGATGGGGATCCACACCTGCATCGACACGTCGGGATTCCTGGGATCCCACGTGAGCGACAAGATGCTCGACGACATCGACCTCGTCCTCCTCGACGTGAAATCCGGGATACCGGAGACGTACAAGAAAGTCACGGGACGCGAACTCGCGCCCACCATCGCATTCGGGGACCGGCTGGCCGCGAAGGGCACGGAGGTGTGGATCCGGTTCGTGCTGGTGCCCGGATTGACCGACGACCCGGAGAACGTCGAGGCGGTTGCCGACATCGTCGCAAAGTGGCCGAACGTCAGCCGCGTCGAAGTGCTTCCCTTCCATCAGATGGGTCGCGACAAGTGGAAGTCGCTCGGCCTGGACTACAAACTCGAAGACACCAAGCCCCCCACACGGGAGGAAACCGAAGCCGCCCGGCGGATCTTCCGCGCTCGCGGACTGACGGTGTACTGACGGGCGGATTCCCGCCCGCCCTCGAACCGCGGAGGAAGACCATGAAACTCAGCGCACGCAACCAGCTCAAGGGGACCGTCGTGTCCGTCGAGAGAGGCGCCGTCAACGGCGTGGTCAAGATCGAGGTGGCTCCCCGAATGGTCATCACCTCCTCGATCACCAATGCGGCGATCGACGAACTCGGCCTGGCCCCGGGCGTCGAGGCGTACGCGGTGATCAAGGCGTCCAACGTCATCGTCGGTGTGGAAGGCTGAGCCCCCGGCTCGCGCATCCGGGCGCCGCATCGGACGGCCGCCCGGATGCGCGCAGCGAACCGGGCGGCTCCGCGGCGGGACGGGTGCGCCAACCGCGGGCGGAAGCGCGCCGGCTCTCTTCTCTCCCGCGGTCAGGCCCGAGCGCGGCCTGGAGCGCGCGATATCGGAGTCGCCGAGCGCACGGAAGGCGGGCGTGTGGAATCGGCGTGGGCGCCCCGTCCGGTGGAGGCGCGCGCCCGGCGGGGGCGGCGGCCGGTGACCGTGAGCCAGGCCAATCGCGCGATCTCCCGCGCGATGCCCTTCGTCGTTCCCAGCGCCATGGCGCTAGGCATCCTCCTGCCGGGAATCGTCGGACGCCTCGTCCCGGCCGTTCCCGCCGTCTTCTTCGTGGTCGTCTTCGCGGGGTCGGCGGCGCTCCGCCTGACCAGCATCCGCGACGTGCTCCGCAGGCCCGCGCCCCTCCTGGCCATTCTCGCGATCCTCCACACGGTCATGCCGGTGCTCGCGTGGGCCGTCGCCCGGGTGGGGTTCGCGGCGCATCCCGACATCGCCGAGGGCGTGATCCTCGAATTCCTCGCGCCGACGGCCAGCGCGGGATTCGCCTGGATCTCCATCTGCGGGGGCAGCACGCCGCTCGGCCTCGTCGCGGTCTTCGCGGACACCGTCCTGTCACCCGTCTTCATCCCGCTCGGCGTCCGCGTCTTCATCGGCTCGAACGTCGCGATCAGCACGTCCAGCCTCGCGTGGGACATGGCCGTCATGATACTCATCCCGGGAGTGCTCGCCGTGCTCGTCAACGAGGCGAGCGGCGGACGCTGCGGGCGGCGGGCCGGGCCGTGGCTGGAGATCGTCGTCAAGCTCGGGATCCTCCTCGTCATCCTCGCCTCCGCGACGCGCATTGCCCCTCTCGTGCGAACCCTGAATCCGCTGCTCGCCGTGGTCACCGCCGTCATGTTCCTCGTATCGGCCGCAGGCTACCTGTTGGGATGGGCGGCGGGACGCGCCATGCGGAGGGATCGGGGAGACGTCGTCGCCATGATCTACGGGTCCGGGATGCGCAACATCAACGCCGGAGCCGTCATCGCGGTGAGTTACTTCCCCGCGGCGACCGCCTTCCCCGTCATCGTCTCCACGCTCTTCCAACAGGTGACGGCAGCGCTCGTCGCCGCCGTCATCCGCAGACGGCTCCCGCGAGAAGGCGGAGGACTCGGAATGCGCCTGTAGCCGGCGGCGTCCAGCCGCGCCTCAGCCGGGGAACTCGGCGGCCGTCGTGGTCTGCGAACGCACGCCCGGCAGCGTGGAGTACTCGGCCATCATGTTGACCAGGCCGATGGCCTGCAGCGCAGTGAACGGCGCGCCGTCCCGATCCGCGGTGGTGTGGGCGTCGGCTACGAGCGTCACCCCGTATCCGCGGTAGAGCCCTCCGAAGAGAGTCGAGCGGATGCAGGCGTCCGTCATGGCGCCGCACAGGAAGAAATGCGTGACGCCCGCGCGCTCGAAGAGGTTTTGAAGCTCGGTCTCCGCGAAGGAATCGCCGTACGCCTTGTGGACGATCGGTTCGCCGGGCGCGGGGGAGAGCCCCTCGACGATCTGCCATCCGCCGCTCGCCTCGGGCATGCCTTCGTCGGTATGCTGCACCCACACCACGGGGATGCCCGCCGCCCGCGCCCTGCCGACGCAGTCGGCGATGTTGGCGATCGTCTTCTCGCGCAGGGCGGTCCCGGCCATGATGTCGTTTTGCGCATCGACGACGAGCAGGGCCGTTGCATCACAAGCCGCCATGGAGATCCTTTCGAACGAATGTTTGATAGAAGCGTACGTCCGAGCCGACGGCGGGTCAACCTGCGCCTCGACCGGGCGACCGCGTGGGCTCGCTCGAATGGGGACGGCGGTCGGATCGCGGCCCATCGGCCGGCCGGTGCGGGCGCCTACGCGAGCGTCGGCCCCTGGCGTAGGCTGGAGGCCTATGCGTACCGAGAACCTCCCTTCCGATGAGACGAATCCCGCCTATCAGGCGACGATGGAGCGGCTTCGCGCCAGAATCCGGGAGAGCGCCGCGAGGGACGCCGGGGGCCGGGGGTCGGAGGGCGCCGGCCGGGATCGCGCACGCACGGGAGCCAAGCCGCCGATGCGCGACCCCGGCGACTCCCGGACCGAGAGGATCCTCCGCGGCCTCAACCCCCAGCAGCACGAGGCGGTCGTCCACGAAGGCGGCCCGCTGCTCGTCGTAGCCGGGGCCGGTTCGGGCAAGACCAGGGTCCTGACGAGCCGCATCGCCTACCTCATCGCGTCCGGGCGCGCCGACGCCGGGCAGATCCTGGCCATCACCTTCACCAACAAGGCCGCCAGGGAGATGCGCGAGCGCCTGGAGGCGATGCTCGGACGGGTTTCCCGCGCCATGTGGATTTCGACCTTCCACTCGGCCTGCGTGCGCATCCTGCGCTCCGAGCACGCGGCGCTCGGCATGCGCTCGACTTTCACCATCTACGACGCCGCCGACGCCCAGCGCCTCATGGCCATGGTGTGCCGCGAGGAGCAGATCGACTCCCGCGCCCATCCGCCCAAGCGGATCTCCCGGCGCGTGTCCGACATGAAGAACGAGCTCGTCACGCCCGCAGCCGCGGTAGAGGCGGCCCATGAGCCGGAGGAGCGAGTCGCGGCCCAGGCGTACGCGGTCTACCAGCGGCGGCTGCGCGAGGCCAACGCCATGGACTTCGACGACCTCATCATGGAGACGGTCGCCCTTCTGAGGGACAACCCCGGTCTCGCCGAGCACTACCGGCGGCGCTTCCAGCACGTCCTCGTCGACGAATACCAGGACACCAACCACGCGCAGTACGCGCTCATCCGCCTGCTCACCGGCACGCGGAAGGACGCCGTCCGCTCCGGCCTGACGGTCGTGGGGGACGCCGACCAGTCGATCTACGCCTTCCGCGGGGCGACCATCCGCAACATCGAGGATTTCGAGGAGGATTTCCCCGAGGCGACGTCGATCCTCCTCGAGCAGAACTACCGCTCGACCCAGTCGATCCTCTCCGCCGCCAACCACGTCATCTCCCACAACCCGGGCCGACGGGCCAAGCGGCTGTGGACGGACCGGGGGGACGGCGAGAGGATCGTCGGCTACGTCGCCGACGCGGAGGCGGACGAGGCGGCCTTCGTCGTCGAGGAGATCGACTCCCTGAGGGAGAGCCACGGGTGCCGATACGGGGACGTGGCCGTCTTCTACCGGACCAACGCCCAGTCCCGGGCCGTCGAGGACATGTTCGTCCGCGCGGGGATCCCCTATAGGGTCATCGGCGGCACCCGCTTCTACGAACGGCGCGAGATCAAGGACGCCCTCGCCTACCTGCACGCCGTCGTCAACCCCGACGACACCGTCTCGATCCGGCGCATCCTCAACACGCCCAAACGCGGGCTGGGGAAGAAGGCCGAGGAGGCCGTGGCCCGGCACGCCGAACGGTGGGGGATATCCTTCGGCCGGGCGCTGGCCGACGTCGCGGAGGGCGAGCGCGGCGAGGACGGCGGGGAAGAGCGGCAGGACGGGGCGGCAGAGTCCGGCGCCGCAGCCGCCGGACGGGGGCCGGTTCCCGGCCTGACGGCGCGGGCCCGCAAGACGATGACCGGCTTCGTCGAGACGATCGAACGCGCCCGGGCCATGGCGGAGGCCGGCCAGGCCCCCGCCGACGTGCTCGACGAGATCCTCGAAGCCGCCGGATACCTGGAGACGCTCAGGCAGTCCACCGACCCGCAGGACGAGTCCCGCCTGGAGAACCTCGCGGAACTGCATTCGGTGGCGCTGGAATTCGCGGACGCCGATCCCGACGCGACGCTCGCGGACTGGCTCGACCGGATCTCGCTCGTCTCGGACAGCGACCAGCTCGCCGATGAGGACGGCCGCGAAGGCGAGGTCACCCTCATGACCGTCCACACCGCCAAAGGGCTCGAATTCCCGGTCGTCTTCCTCACCGGACTGGAGGACGGCACCTTCCCGCACATGCGGTCCCTGGCCGACCCCCGGGAGCTCGCCGAGGAACGACGCCTGGCCTACGTCGCGCTGACGAGGGCCCGCGAACGCCTGTACATCACGCGCGCGGCCGCCCGCTCGGCCTGGGGGGCGCCGCAGGAGTTCCCGCCGTCGCGGTTCATCGAGGAGATACCGGCGGAACTGATCGACTGGCGCAGGCAGGAGTCGAGCCACGACGCCCTGCGCTCCTCGGGATGGAGCCGGCCGGGCGCGGGCCGCGGCAGGCGCGGAGAACGCGGGGAAGCGGACGGCTTCTCCTACGACTCCGCCTTCGACGACGCCCCCGTGGTGGGGTCAGGCACAGGCTTCGTCCCCGGCAGGCTCGGAGTCGACGCGCCCGGGCCCCAGGCCCCGGAGCGAGTTGAGGAGCGAGCCGGCGGGGCGCAGGCGGCGGGCGCCGACTCAGGACTCATCGACCACGCAGGCTTCTCCATCGGGGACGACGTCCGCCACAAGAGCTTCGGCACGGGCAGGATCCTCGCCTTCGAAGGCCAGGGGCGGTCCGCCGTGGCCAAGGTGCGCTTCGCCAACGGGCAGACCAAACGGCTCGCCCTGCGCTTCGCGCCGCTGGAGAGGATCTGAAGCCCTGAAGCCCGCTCACCCCCAGACGCCGCGCCGGTACTGGACGGGCATCGGGGAGTCGTCGACGCCGAGCCGCGCGGCCCAACGCAGAGGGGCGTAGGGATCGGTCAGGGCGAGGCGGCCGACCGCGACGGCGTCGCATTGCCCGGTGACGAGCGCCTGTTCGGCCTGCTCCGCGGAGGTGACCATGCCCACGCCCACGACCTTCGCCTCGCTTCCCGCCACGGCGCGCTTGACGTCGGCGGCGAAGGGCAGCTGGTAGCCGGGGCCGAGCGGGATGTCGGCGGGAAGGAGCGCCCCCGACGAAATGTGCAGGACGTCGACGCCGTGCTCGACCAGGACGGAGGAGAGCCGGCACGTCGCCTCGGACGTGAGGCCCCCGTCCAGCCAGTCCGTCGCCGAGAGCCGCACGCACAGGACGCGGTCGCCCACGGCCCGCCTCACGCCGTCGACGATGCGCAGCAGGAAGCGCCGGCGGTTCTCCTCGCTGCCGCCGTAGGAGTCCGTGCGGGTGTTCGACAGGGGGGAGAGGAACTCGTGGATGAGGTACCCGTGGGCCCCGTGGAGCTCGACCACGTCGACGCCCGCCTCGACCGCACGCGAGGCGGCGGCCGCGAAGGCGTCGACGAGCCGGTCGATGCCCGCCTCGTCGAGCGCCTCCGGCGTGGGCATGCCGGGGAAGGCGACGGCGCTGGGAGCCAGAAGGTCCCACTCCGGCTTCCCTCCCCGCCGGGAATCGGGGCCTTCGGAAGCGGGGTTCACCTCGGACTTGCGCCCCCCGTGGCCGAGCTGGACGCCCGCCAGGGCGCCGCCCGCGTGGATGGCCTCGACGATGCGCGCGAAGCCGGCGACCTGCCCGCCGTCCCACAGGCCGAGGTCCCGCGGCGACAGCCGCCCCTCGGGGCTGACCGCCGTCGCCTCGACGACGATCGTCCCGAATCCGCCGGAGGAGCGCGCCGCGTAGTGCTGCACGTGCCAGTCGGTGGCCCGCCCGTCCTCGGCGTACACCGAGTACATGCACATCGGGGGCAGCCACAGGCGATTGCGGGCCGTCGCGTTGCGTAATGACAGAGGGGAGAAAAGCGAACTCATGCGCCTCATCGTACGCTCGAAGGCGTCGGCGGTCTCGTCTAAACTTGAGGGCGTCTGGAAACGAGGAGCCGGAAGGACGACTACGTGGACCTTTACGAATACCAAGCCCGCGACCTGTTCGAAGCGCACGGCGTACCGGTTCCGCCGGGCGTCGTCGCCTCGACTCCCGCCGAAGCCGAGGCCGCCGCGCGCCGGCTCGGCGGAGGGCTCACCGTCGTCAAGGCCCAGGTCAAGACGGGCGGGCGCGGAAAGGCCGGAGGAGTCAGACTCGCCCGCACGCCGGCCGAGGCGCACTCCGCCGCCGAGGCGATCCTCGGCATGGACATCAAGGGGCACACGGTGCGCCGCGTCCTCGTCGCATCGGGGGTCGACGTCGCGCGCGAATTCTACTTCTCGGTCCTCCTCGACCGCGCCGAACGCCGCTGTCTGGCCATGTGCTCGGTGGAAGGCGGCATGGAGATCGAACAGCTCGCCAGGGAACGGCCCCAGGCGCTCGCGAGGGTTCCGATCGACCCGCTCGCGGGCCTCGACGAAGCGAAGGCGCGCGAAATCGTGCGAGCCGCGGGCTTCGACCCCGAGACGGGCGGAAAGGTCGCCCCCGTCCTCCTCAGACTGTGGGACGTCTACACCGGGGAGGACGCGACGCTCGTCGAAGTCAACCCGCTCGTGCTGACCGAGCGGGGCGAGGTCCTCGCCCTCGACGGCAAGGTCACACTCGACGACAATTCGCGTTTCCGCCACCCGGCCCACGAGGCCCTCCTCGACAAGGCGGCCGAGGACCCGCTGGAGGCGCGGGCCAAGGAGCTGGGCCTGAACTACGTCAAGCTCTCCGGCCAGGTTGGAGTCATCGGAAACGGCGCGGGCCTGGTCATGTCCACCCTCGACGTCGTCGCCTCCGCCGGAGAGGAGCTCGGCGTGGGGCCCGCCAACTTCCTGGACATCGGCGGAGGAGCCTCGGCCGACGTCATGTCCGACGGCCTCGACGTCATCCTGGGCGACCCCGAGGTCCGCTCCGTGTTCGTCAACGTCTTCGGCGGGATCACGGCCTGCGACGAAGTCGCCAGGGGGATCGTCGCCGCCCTCGAGACCCTCGGCGAGGCGGCGGCCAAGCCGATCGTCGTGCGCCTCGACGGCAACGCCGTCGCCGAAGGGCGCGCGATCCTCGCCGAGGCGAACCATCCCCTCGTCACCCTCGTCGACACGATGGACGGCGCAGCGGCCGAGGCCGCTCGGCTCGCCGCCGCTGCAGGCCGAGCGGGTTAAGCCGGACGCGAAGTTAAGGAGCAGCTATGTCTATCTTCCTCGATGGGAACTCGAAGGTCATCGTCCAGGGGATGACCGGATCCGAGGGGCGCAAGCACACGCGCCGCATGCTCGGCGCCGGTACGAACGTCGTCGGCGGCGTCAACCCGCGCAAGGCGGGCACGTCCGTGGAGTTCGACGTCCTCCCCATCGGCCCCGGCGCCGAGGGCCGGGCCGCCGGAACCGTCTCCGTTCCCGTCTTCGGCACAGTCGCCGAGGCGAAGGACGCCACCGGCGCGAACGTCTCGGTCGTCTTCGTCCCGCCCGCCCACACGAAGGGCGCGGTCCTCGAAGCGGTGGACGCCGGCCTCGACCTCGTCGTGATCATCACCGAAGGCGTCCCGGTCGCCGACACGGTCGAATTCCTCGCCTACGCCGCCGAACGGGGGGTCAGGCTCATCGGCCCGAACTGCCCCGGCATCATCTCTCCCGGCCAGTCGAACGTCGGCATCACCCCGCCCGACATCACCGGGCCCGGCAGGCTCGGCCTCGTCTCCAAGTCGGGCACGCTCACCTACCAGCTCATGTACGAGCTCGCGGACATCGGATTCACGACGTGCATCGGCATCGGCGGCGATCCGGTGATCGGCACCACCCACATCGATGCGATCGCGGCCTTCGAAGAGGACCCGGCCACCGACCTCATCGTCATGATCGGCGAGATCGGGGGCGACGCCGAGGAGCGCGCCGCCGCCTACATCGCCGAACACGTGTCCAAACCGGTCGTGGCCTACGTCGCGGGTTTCACCGCCCCAGAGGGCAAGACGATGGGGCACGCCGGCGCCATCGTGTCGGGCTCGGCGGGAACCGCCGCCGCCAAGAAGGAGGCTCTGGAGGCCGTGGGCGTGCGCGTGGGCGGGACGCCCAGCCAGACGGCCGCCATCGCCAGGGACGTCCTGGGCGTGTGAGGGACGCCTTGCGGGGATGATCCCGCCGAGCTCGTCGGCGAGGGACGCCCGCCTGGGGCAATCTGGGGGACGCCCTCGTTGGCGTCTCGGGTGCCAGGAGCTCCCCGACGCGCCCGCCCGGGGCATTCGCGGCTCCGGGTCGGCGGGTCGGCCCCGTCGCGAACGGGCGGCTTGCGGGCTTGCGCCCTGCGGGTCGGGTCTGCCCTCACCCGTGGGTGTCGGTCTCGCGCTGCCGGGCCGAGTGGGTCTCCAACTGGAACGTGGAGTGGTGGATCGCCACGTCGAAGTGCTCCGCCACGCACGTCCTCAGGTCGTCGAGTATGTCGATGGCGTGTCCGTCCTGGAAGCATCCGTCGTCCACGACGACGTGCGCCGAGATGACGGGCAGGCCGGTGGCGACCGTCGAGGCGTGCAGATCGTGGACGGCGAGCACGTGGTCCAACCTCGTCATGTGCTCGCGGACCTCGTCGAGATCCAAGCCGCGGGGCGTCGTCTCCATGAGGATCGCCCCGGCCTCCCTGATGAGCTTGAACGCACGGGGCAGGATGAGCGCGGCGATGAACAGGCCCGCCACGGCGTCGGCGCGCTGCCAACCCGTCGTGGCGATGACGATCGCCGCGACGATGACGCTCATCGAGCCCAGGGCGTCATTGGCCACCTCGAGGAAGGCCGCCCGCATGTTGAGGTTCGACCGGCGGTCCGAGGCCAGGACCAGTATTGAGACTACGTTGCCGACCAGCCCTACGACGCCGAAGGCCACGAGTATCGTCGACGGCATTTCGGGTGGCTTGCGGAACCGGCCTATCGCCTCGACGACCACGTAGACGCCCGTGCCCGCCAGGACCGTCGCCTGCGCGAGGGCGGCCAGCACCTCGACGCGCCGGTATCCCCACGTGTGCTTCGGCGACGACGGCCGCCGCACGAGCGTCGCCGCGACGAGGGCGACGAGGAGCCCCGACGAGTCGACGACCATGTGCACGGTGTCGGTCAGCAGCGCGAGGCTGCCGGTGAGCGCCGTGCCGATCGCCTGGGCCAGGAGGATCGTCAGGGTCACGGCGAAGGCGATCGCGATCTTGCCCCGCACGTCGGGGGCGCCGGGCGGGCCGGCCGGCGCGGCGTGCGAATGGTCGTGGGGCGGCATGTCACGCGCCGCCCTGGGAAGCGTGGGCGAACAGGTGCGTGCGGAGGTCGGCGCCCTCGGAGACGGGCAGCAGCGGCAGCGCCACCGTTAGGAGCTTGGTGAGGTCCTCGGGGGAGGACAGGGAGAACCAGGACGACCGCCCCTCGGGACGGGAGACGACGAGCCCGCAGTCGCGCAGGCACCTCAGATGGGCGCTCACGGTGGACTGGGCCAGGCCGAGGTGGTCGACCAAGTCGCGCACCCGGTGCTCGCCTCCGACCAGGTGCCGCAGGATGGTCAGACGGGTCGGATCGGAGAGCGCGTGGAAGAGGATCGCGTAGGCGTCCGCAAAGCTTCGTTCCGCGGCGGCTTCGGCCACGGCAATCTTATTCGCCATAAATCGATTATATCGGCAGAGAGCGATGAATGGGAAGGGGTGTGACGGGCGGCGCCGAGCCGTCCGGCGACGTCGTCGATACACTCCGACTGGGCTGTCGGCGGCACAGGCCGGTCAGGATGGCATCGATGCGCCTGGGCCGTGGCGGTTCGGAGGCGGACGGGCGAGGCCTTCGCCCCGCCCGGATGCGACCGCCCCGCCCGGATGCGACGCCTCCGAGGCTGGACGGCGGCCGGGCTTCGCGGCGGGCGTATCGCTGCGCGTGAACGCCGCACAGGCCGACGGGATCCCGATCGGAATTACAATCGCGGCATGACCGATACGAGAATCGTCAAGAACGAGGCCGAGTCGCGGTACGAGGCGTGGGTGGGGGAGAACCTGGCCGGCTTCGCCAACTTCAGCATCCGCGGCGACGTCGCCGTCTTCCCGCACACCGAAGTCGACCCCGCGTTCGCCGGTCGCGGCCTGGCGAGCGCCATCATCGCCTTCGCCATGGACGACGTCAAGGACGAGTACGCCGTGTGGGCCACCTGCCCCTTCGTCAAGGCCTGGATCGACAAGCACCCCGAAGCGGGCGTCCGCGTAGCCGTGTGATCCTTCTGCGGCGCCCTGCTCCGGCGATTGCGCCGCCGATCCAATGTGGCGGCGCCTGCGGCGTGAGACGGCGCCGAGTCGCAATGCGGCTCTCCCGGGCGCGCGGCGTGCCGCGCGAGGACACGGGAGGAGCGAGGCCGTCGACGCGGTCCTCCGGCCTCGGCGGATCCGGATCTGACCGCGCTGCCTGAGCCTGGCCCGCACGGCGGGGCGAGTCCGTCCAGCCTCACCATCGCCCACGGGCGCGGCCTGGCGGAGTGGAATGCCACTCAAAGGCGTGCACCGGCCACCGCCCGACCGGGGGGAGACGTCACGTAAGGTGTGGCGGCAGTTGACAACCGCCGCCACACCCGGGAATCTCCCCGAAGGGGAGCGTGACAGATTCCCTGTTTCCCCATGTGCACATGGGGAAGCATGGTCGGATTCGCCCCTGGAAGACTACCCGGCAGGAGCGATATGTGGAATGGAGGAACGAGAAGACTAGAGAGTGCTCCACTACTGAATACTAGCTTTACAACCGGCGGTGTGCGAAGCGGAATGGGGAATGAGAACTGGAACTTGGTCACACGGGGTCCCGTCTCCGCGCGATCCCCCGAATGTGAGTGACACGCCGGGGCGTCGTCTCACGCCGCGGGGCGAGGCTTGCCACGATTGGTCGGGTGAGATCCGAACAGCGTCACCGGGCCGTGCCCGTTGCCCTCGCCCCGGTGCGGGCCCTCGTCTCCACGTGGGTGGGCGCCGTCGTGCTGACGATGCTGGCGTATACGGTGACCGCGTCGTCTCCCGCCCTGGGGGACACGTCGTGGCGCGACTCGGCCCGGCTGGGGGCCTCGCTGTGGGCGCTGGCGCTCGGCGCCCCGCTGGATCTGCCCGACGCCCGGATCTCCCTGATCCCCCTGGCGCTGACGGTCGCCATTGCATGGCTCGCCTACCGGATGCTCCGGTCGGTTGGAGTCGGGACGTGGAACGACGTCGGCGTCGCCGCAGGCTCCGCCTTCGTCACCACCGCGATCCTGGGGCTGTCCATGCATCCGGGGACCGCCTGGCTCCTCTGCGCCGCTACGGCCGCCCTCCTCGTGGGCCTGGCCGCCGCGGCGGGCATGCGGTCCGAGCGACCTGCCGAAGGCAGAGTCTGGGACGCTCTCCGCTCCGCCCGATCGGCGCTCGCATCGATCCTCCTCGTCTTGCTGGCCGCGGCGGCGCTCCTCCTCGCCGCTGCCCTCGTGCTCGGCCGCTCCCGCATCGCCACCATCTACGGCTACTACATGGCGGGCGCGGCGGGAGTCGTCACGCTGACCCTGGTCCAGCTCCTCTACCTGCCGACCTTCCTCGTCTGGGCGTTGGCGTACGCGAGCGGGTCGGGCTTCGCCGTCGGGCAGGGGACGGACTTCTCTGCTTTCGGATCCCACACCCAGCCGCTTCCCGCGATCCCCGTCTTCGGAGCCCTTCCCCCCACCGGGACGAGGGCGGCGTGGCTCGTGATCGTCCTCCTCGTCCTCTCCTTCGGCCTGGGCGTGCGACGTTCGAGGGGGTGCGAGGCCGGGAGGGCGGCAGTGCTGGCGGTCACGGTCACGGGCCTCCTCTTCGTGGGCGCGCTGGCCGCCGGGATCGTCTCCCACGGTTCGATCGGCCCCGGGAGGATGAGCGAGACCGGCCCTCGGCCTGTGGCCTTCGCCGCCGCCGTCGCACTGGAGATCGGGCTCCCCTTCGCCCTGGGGGCATTGGCTCGGCACGGGCTGGCGCTGGTGAGAAGGGCGCGTCCGGCGGACGGCGGCTCGGGCGGGGCCCGCCAAGCCACGGCGCCCGGAACCGGTGAGACCGGCGAGGGTGAAGCAGGCGAACAGACGGGTGGTGAAGACCTCTCCCCGTCTCGTGAAGGCCCCGTCAAGGGGTAGGATCAACAGGTGACCTCTTTCGCCATACGGCCCGATCGCCGTCCCGCCCGCATCGTCGTGCTGGTGTCGGGCGCGGGGACCAACATGGCGGCACTCCTCGAGGCGACGGGAGACCCCTCCTACGGTGCTCGCGTCGTCGCCGTAGGCGCCGACAGGTCGGACACCGGCGGCGTCGAGGCGGCGCGGCGGGCGGGCCTGCCGACTTTCGTCCGCCAACTGTCCGGCTCGCCCACGCGAGAGGCGTGGAACGAGGCCCTGCGCGACGACGTGGCCGCCCACAGCCCCGACATCGTCGTGCTGGCCGGCTTCCTCAAGCTCGTCTCCCCCGCCTTCCTCGACGCCTTCCCCTGGAGGGTCGTCAACACCCACAACGCTCTGCTCCCCTCCTTCCCCGGAGTCCACGGCCCGGCCGACGCCCTAGCCTATGGGGTCAAAGTGACTGGCGCCACCGTTTTCATCGTCGATTCGGGGATGGACACAGGGCCGATCCTCGGACAGGTGACGTGCCCCGTGCTGGACGCGGACACCGAGGAGGCGCTCAGCGAGCGCATCAAGGACGTCGAACGCATCCAGCTCGTCGAGATCGTCGGTGCTATGGCACGAGAAGGATGGTGGATCGACGGCCGGCGTGCGGGAATAGGAGAACGGTATGCTCGGACCTGACAGACTCCATACGCTCGTCATCTTCGCGGTGGCCGCCATCGCCGCTCTGGCATGGGCTGTGTGGTCCGTCGGCCGGGCCACCACCCGCCGGCGGGTCGCCTATTCCGTTCTGGCCATAGTCACGGCCATCGTCTGCGGCGTGAGCACGATGGGCCTGCAGATCAACAGGCACCTCGGGTACGTCGAGACATGGGGCGACGTGCTCGACTTGCTCGACCCCTCGATCGACTCCGGCCCCGTCCACCCCGTCCTCCACAAGCCGCCCAAGCGGGAAGCGCGCGACCCCGTCCTCCCGGGCCACGAGGACGATCCCGCGTGGAAGACCTCGTTCAACCGGGATTCCAACGGCGCGCTGAAGACCGACTTCCGGGGGCCGATCTCCAAGGTCCACGAGTCGGTGTGGGTATGGGTTCCGCCCGGGTACTCGCCCAACAACGGCAAGGTGTACAAGGTCGTCCTCATCCTCCATGGGTACCCCGGCAATCCGAAGAGAGTGCCGCTTCAGCTCGACTTGGCGGCTATCTCCAAGGCCCACCCCGACACGATCTTCGCCATCCCCTCTCTGAAGATCCGCCGAGCGTACGGCGACTGCGTGGACATCAAGGGTGCTCCGCGCATCGGCACATGGGTGACGCAGGACGTCGTGGGAATGGTCCGGCACAACTTCCCGAACACCGCTTCCACGCGAGAGGGGTGGACCATCGCGGGGGCGTCCTTCGGCGGCTACTGCGCGCCGGTCCTGGGCTTGACCAACCCCCACCTCTTCTCCCGGATCATCGCCTTCTCCGGGTACGACGCCCCCGAAACCGGCCATCTCCTCGCCGCCAACAGAGTCGTCAGGCGCAAGTTCACGGTGTCCCGCCTGATGGCCGAGCAGAGGGAGTGGCCTCAGAAATACTACGCGACCGGCACTGCGAACGATCGGAAGTCGTCGCACTTCATCAAGTCCCTGCGCTCCGTGGGTTCGAAGAACGTCATGCTGACGACGTTCCTCGGATCGGAGGGAGGGCACAATTGGAGTGTGTGGCGAGGACAGCTTCCCGCGGCCCTCAAGTGGAATGAGAAACCGTGATGTTCGAGATCACCGGCGTGGGGACCTTCCTCCTGAGCCTGGCCGCCACGGTCGGAGCCACCGTCGCGAGCGTGAAGCTCGGGCCGCGGCTCGTCTTCGAGGGGCGCAGGGCCGTCCTGGGAGTGCTCGGCCGCGTGGGCCTCGTCGTCCTGTCTTGGCTGTTCGGCCTGGTGACCGCTCTGCTCGTCTTCAACTGGGGGACGGGCAGCGTCTCCTCGTATTCGGAGATAGGCGAGTTCTTCAACCTCCTCGGCCTGTACGACTAGCATTTGCCTGTACGACTGAGGCTCCCCTCCCTACGACTGCGGCTCCCTCCGTCCCCGGACGGGGATCCTGGCGCATCATCACACCCGTCCTCAAGCTCAGCTCCGTCCCCGGGGCGCGTGGATCTGCGGTCGGACGGAAACCCCTCCGGCGAAGTCCGGCGGCCTTCTCCGACGCGGCATGCGCGGCGGTGGACGCAGGTCTCGTAGGCCGGCGTCCTGACGGCCTTCTCGGGCGCCTGCGCAGTGGACCCGGACCCGCCGCGGGACGGATCGGCGCCGATGCGGGCCGGCATGGAGGCGACGGAGAGGACCCGGACCCGCCGCGAGGCGGCCGCCGTTGTACACTGGACGGGCCGCGACTGGTGTCGGATGGAACAGACCATCGGGGAGCGGCTCCACAGAGCGGACGCCGCACGCCTGGGTGTCGCTCCGGAGATTTCAAGGAGTCACCATGCGTATACCCCTGCGCCGCGCCATCGTATCCGTCTCCGACAAGACGGGCGTCGAAGAGTTGGCGAGAGCACTCGACGAAGCCGGATGCCGCATCGTATCGACCGGCACGACGGCCTCGGCCATCTCCGAGGCCGGGATCCCGGTCACCGAGGTCTCCGCTCTGACCGGCTTCCCCGAATGCCTGGACGGCAGAGTCAAGACCTTGCATCCGGCCGTCTACGCCGGGATCCTCGCCGACCGGCGTAAGGAGTCCCACGTCCGCCAGCTCGCGGACCTCGGGATCGCGGCCTTCGACCTGGTCGTCGTCAACCTCTACCCGTTCCGGCAGGCCGTCGCCTCGGGCGCGGGCTTCGAGGAGTGCGTCGAGAAGATCGACATCGGCGGCCCGGCCATGGTGCGGGCGGCCGCGAAGAACCATGCGAGCGTCGCCGTCGTCACCGACCCGGCGGACTACGGCGCCGTGATCGAGGCGGCCGGCAAGGGCGGCTTCGAGGACGGCGAGCGCCTGCGCCTGGCGGCCAAGGCGTTCGCCCACACCGCCGCCTACGACGCCGCCGTGGCCGAGTGGATCTCCGAAGGGGAGTGCGCCGGCGGCGTCTTCACCCGGCGATCGACCCTGCGCTACGGGGAGAATCCGCATCAGGCCGCCGCCGTCTACACGGACGGCACCGGAGGGCTGGCCCAGGCCGAACAGCTCGGCGGCAAGGAGATGAGCTACAACAACTACCAGGACGTCGACGCGGCCCTGCGCGCGGCCTACGACCACGCCGGCCCCGCCGTAGCCGTCGTCAAGCACGCCAACCCGTGCGGCCTGGCCGTCGGCGAGGACGTCGCCGACGCCTATCGCAGAGCCCACGCCTGCGACCCGGTCTCCGCCTACGGAGGAGTCATAGCCGCCAACCGCGAGGTGAGCGCGGACATGGCCGAGGCCGTCGCCGGCGTTTTCACGGAGGCGATCGCCGCCCCCGGCTTCGCGCCCGAGGCGCTCGACATCCTCTCGCGCAAGAAGAACCTGAGGATTCTGCGGGTCGGCGAGCTCGATCCGACGCGTGACGTGCGCCCGATCAGCGGCGGGATCCTCCTCCAAGACCGGGACCTCATCGACGCGCCGGGGGACGACCCGGCCTCCTGGACGCTCGTGTCCGGTGACCCCGCCGACGGCCCCGCCCTCCGCGACCTCGAATTCGCCTGGAGGGCCGTGCGCGCCGTGAAGTCGAATGCGATCCTGCTGGCGCGGGACGGCGCGAGCGTCGGCATCGGAATGGGACAGGTCAACCGGGTGGATTCGTGCCGTCTGGCCGTGACCCGTGCGGGAGACCGAGCCGCGGGGGCCGTCGCCGCGTCCGACGCTTACTTCCCCTTCGCCGACGGCTTCGAGGTCCTGGCGCGGGCGGGCGTGCGCGCCGTCGTCCAACCCGGCGGCTCCATCCGCGACGAAGAGGTGATTTCCTCGGCGAGGGCTTCGAGTGTCACTATGTACCTGACGGGAACACGCCATTTCGCACACTGATCGTCGAAGTGACCCGTATCATCTGTACAGTCGAGCAGATGCGATTCAGAAAGGATCTAATGATGGAGTTGGATAAATCCCGTGTGGAGCGCGCCGTAGCCCAAGCCAAAGAATGGAGCGAGGCGGCCAGAGCCTATCCCACGGCATCCTCGGCGAAGCTGTTGTCCCAGGTGCTGGACCATGCGGGAGGCCTCGATTACACGGTGTCGTTCGTGGACGGCGTGATCCGCCCCGAAGACCCTGCCATCTCGGCGCACAACCTCAAAAGCCTGGCCGAACGCGACGCCTCGTTCCTCCCCTGGTATCTGGGCCTGCCGGCGAAGATCGGGGGGAGAATCGCGCCCATGGCCCCCGGGCTCGCCACGCCGGCCGCCGAGAGGGTCTTCGCGGCCCTCGTCGGCGACCTCATCCTCGACGTGACGCCCGACCGCCTCGGCCCGGCCATCGCCAAGCTCCGCGCCGACGGATCGCGTCTCAACCTCAACCTCCTGGGCGAGGCCGTGCTCGGCGACGCAGAGGCCGCCAGGCGCATGGAGGCGACCGAGGAGCTCATCTCCCGCGACGACGTCGACTACGTCTCGCTCAAGGTCTCTTCTGTGATCGGCCCGCACGCGCCCTTCGGGCACACCGCGGCCGTCGAGGACGCCGTCGCCAAACTCCTGCCCGTCTACCGGCTCGCGCAGGCCGAGGGGACCTTCATCAACCTCGACATGGAGGAGTACCGCGACCTCGACCTGACGATCGACGTCTTCAAGCGGATCCTCGACATGGAGGAATTCCTGGGCTACGGCGCCGGGATCGTCCTCCAGGCCTACCTTCCCGACGCGCTCGGCCGCCTCGACGACCTGACCGAGTGGGCGAAGGCCCGGCGGGCCCGGGGAGGGGCGCCGATCAAGGTGCGCGTGGTCAAGGGCGCGAACCTCTCCATGGAACGGGTGGACGCGGTCATCCACGGCTGGGAGCTCACGGTGCAGCCCGGCAAAGCCGAGACCGACGCCAACTATCTGGCCGTGCTCGACGCCGCGCTCACGCCCGAACGCGTCGACGCCGTCCACATCGGCATAGCCGGCATGAACCTCTTCACTCTCGCCTACGGCCTGGAGACGGCCCGGGACCGGGGCGTCACCGAGGGCGTGGACATCGAGATGCTGGCGGGCATGGCGACCCCGCAGTCGCGCGCCGTCAGGGACACCGTCGGCTCGGTCCTGTACTACGTCCCGGTCGTCCGCCCCGAGGAGTACGACGTCGCGGTCGCCTACCTCGTGCGCAGGCTCGAGGAGAACGCCACGCCCGAGAACTTCATGTCCAACGTCTTCGACTTGGGCAAGGAGGCCGTCTTCGCCCTGGAGGAGGCGCGCTTCAGACGGGCCGTCGGGCTGGTCGGCTCCCTGGCCGTGGGGCCGCGCCGCACACAGGACCGCAGCGCCGGAACGCGGGTCCCCGAACGCTTCGCCAACGTGCCGGACACCGACTACTCGCTCCACGCCAACATCGTCTGGGCCGAGGGGATCGCCTCCCGCATCCCCTCCTCCACACTGGGGGTCGACCTCGTCGAGGCGCACATGGTCGCCACGGAGAAGGAGGCGGGGGACCTCGTCGATTCCGTGGCCGCCGCCGCGCCCTCGTGGGCGGCCCGTTCGGGCCGGCAGCGGGCCGCGGTCCTCCGGGCCGTCGCCCAGGCGTTGGAGGACCACCGCGCCGAACTCATGGAGGTCGCCGGCTGCGAGGCCGGCAAGACGCTCGACCAGGGCGACGTCGAGGTCTCCGAGGCCATCGACTTCGCGCTCTACTACGCGGAACTGGCGGAAAGGCTCGACGAGCTGCGCGGCGCGGTCTACAGGCCCGTGTCCACGACCTTCGTCACCCCGCCGTGGAACTTCCCGATCGCCATCCCGGCGGGCGGCGTCCTCGCGGCCCTCGCCACGGGGTCGGGCGTGGTCTTCAAGCCCGCCAAGCTCACGCGGCGCACCGGCGCCTACCTGGCGGACCTCATGTGGAAGGCCGGGGTGCCCCGCGATGTGCTCCGCCTGGTGTGCATGGACGCGTCCTCCCTGGGGCGGGTCATCGTCGAACGAGCCGACCAGGTCATCCTCACCGGCTCGACGGAGACCGCGCGGATGTTCCGCTCTTGGCGGCCCGACCTGCGCCTGTTCGCCGAGACGTCCGGGAAGAACGCCATCGTCGTCACGCCGAACGCGGACATCGACCTGGCCGTCAAGGACGTCGTGTACTCGGCGTTCGGGCACGCGGGGCAGAAGTGCTCGGCCTCCTCGCTCGTCATCCTCGTCGGCTCGCTCGGATTCTCCAAGCGCTTCCAGCGTCAGCTCGTCGACGCCGTGCGATCGCTCAAGGTCGGCGACCCGGAGGACCTGTCCACGCAGATGGGCCCGGTGATCGAACCGCCGCACGGCAAGCTTCTCAGGGGGCTGACCGAGCTCGGCGAAGGCGAGGCCTGGGCGGTCAAGCCTCGCCGACTGGGGGAGAGGCTGTGGACCCCGGGCGTGCGCGCCGGCGTCAAGCCGCTGTCCGAATACCACCTGACGGAGTACTTCGGCCCCATCCTCGGCGTCATGCGCGCCGAGACGCTGGACGAGGCGATCGACTGGCAGAACGCCGTCGACTACGGCCTGACCGCCGGTCTGCACTCCCTGGACGGGGAGGAGATCCGCGTCTGGCTGGAGAGGGTCCAGGCGGGCAACGTCTACGTCAACCGCGCGATCACGGGCGCGATCGTCCGCCGTCAGTCCTTCGGCGGATGGAAGCGTTCGTGCGTGGGCGCCGGCACGAAGGCGGGAGGCCCCAACTACCTCATCGGCATGGGACATGTCGAGGACGCGCCCAAGGACCTCGGCCGCGTCCACATCGCCGACGAGACCCTGCGCGGCGCGCGGGCGATCGCCGAGACGATGAGCGTGGTGGACCAGAGCCGCTTCCTCTCGGTGATAGAGGGCATGGACCGCGCCCTGGCGGGCCACTTCCGGCCCTCCGACCCGAGCGGCCTGGAAGTGGAGGTCAACGTCCTGCGCTACAGGCCGGTGCCCGAAGCCGTCATCCGCTTGGGCGACGGCGCGGTCGGCGACCTGCTGGCCGTGGCAGCCGGGGCCCTCGCGGCCGGCACGGCGCCGAGGGTCTCCTCGCGCGTGGAGGTCTCCAAGCAGATGCGCGAATACCTCGAGTCACGCGGGGCCGGCGTGGTCGTCGAATCCGATGAGGAGTTCCACCGCTACGCGAAGCTCCACGCGACCACCGTCGACGGCCTGCGGGTGCGCCTCATCCAAGGCGATGCGCGGGCCCTGGCCGAGGCCGTGGGCGGCAGCGTGGACGTGGCGGTCTACGCCGAGCCGGTCACCGGCTGCGGCGAAGTCGAACTCCTGCCGTTCCTGCGCGAGCAGGCGGTGTCGGCCACGAACCATCGCTTCGGCAACCCGACGAGGCTCTTGGACGGCGTGCTCTGACAGCGTGCGGTCCGCTGGCGCCGGGACGGCCGGCGATCGGGACCGCTGAACGGATGGGGCGGGGACCCGCGGGTCCCCGCCCCATCCGCATGCGCTTCAGTCGCGCCGGACGCGCAGCGCCTTCCTGGCGCGGGACAGCTCGCGGGGGGCGTCCACGGACAGGAGCGCGAGCAGTCGGCCCTCGCGCTCCCAGCGCATCACCGAGCCTCCGCGCGGCGGCTCCTCGCGTGCGGGCGCCACGTCTGCGGGCACCGTGCCGACCAGGCCGATCTCGTGGCCGAACTGCGTGGAGAAGACCTCGACGGGCGGGATGTACGCGGGAGGCGGGACGCCCAGGATCGCCGCCGCGGTCGCCTTTCCGTCGTTCAGGGCCTTCGTCCAGTGCCCGCCTTCCAGTGTCGTCTCGCCGAGCAGGGCGTCGGCGCAGTCGCCGACCGCGTACAGGCCCGGGACGGGAGAGCCTCCTGAGAGGACCCGGGTGAGCGAGTCCGTGGCGAGAGCCCCGCGTGCGGTGCGGTCGGCTTCGACGGCGAGGAAGGCGAGTGCGGGCGCCGATCCTGTCGCCTGGACGAGGATCGCGTCCGCGTCCTGCCCCTCGGGGAGGGGCTGGCCGAGCCGGACGTCGACGCCGCCGTCCTCGAGCCATCCGAGCCACAGGTCGTCCACTGCGCCGTGGAAGCTGCGGCCGAGGATGTGGCCGCTGGACTCCCACAGCTCGACCCGGGGCCCGGGAAGGCCCGCGGAGGCGACGGCCGAGGCGATCTCGGTTCCGATCCATCCCGCCCCGGCGATCCGCACGGACGCGGAGTGCGGTATGGCGGCGGCGAGACGGGCGGCGTCGTCGGACGTGTAGACGACGTGGGCCCCCGGCATCTTCCTGTGCGGGGCGGCGCCCGTGGCGAGGATCGCCGCGTCGACGGCCACGCCGGAGACGCGCAGAGCCCCCGACGGCGAAAGCTCGACGGACGCAGCGGCCTCGGGCACGACCCGGACGCCCAACCCGGCCAGGTCGCCCAGGCCCTGCGACGCCAGCGGCCGCACCCGCTCGCCGAAGAGGGATTTCGTGAGCGGAGGCCGATCGTAGGGCTCGCGATCCTCCGCGTCCCAGGCGGTGAGCTTTCCGGTGAACCCCGCGGCGCGCAGCTCGGCGGCTGCGCGCACACCGGCCAGGCCCGTTCCGACGATGCCGACATGCTCCATGCCGTCCATGCTAGCCGCCTGGCCGTCCTCGTCAGCCTCCGCCGGCGCCGTAGGGCCGCTCCCGGCCCCGCGAGTACAGTAGTGGTCCATGAAACCCGAGCGAGTGCCCCACACCGGCGTCTACATCTTCCTCGGCCTGTGGACGGGATGCGTCGCGGCCTCCGGCTACGTGTGGTCCGCGGAAGTCGCGTGCCGGATCGTGTCCGCGAGCATGGTCGCCTTCGGCTGCGGGAGGGCCGTCCTCCCGGGAGGCGTCGTCCCGCGGGTGCGCTCCAGGCTCTTCGACGTGGCCACCTATGCGCTCCTGGCCGGCGCGCTGTGGTACTTGGCCAATTGGGCGCACACCCCCACGGTCGCCTGAGGGCGATCGCCTTCAGGCGCGCTGGCGGGCCGAGGCAAAGGGCGGCGTGCGCCCGGCCCTCAGTTCCTAGCGCGGGAGAGGTCGGCTTGGCGGGGGTCGATCTTGGGCTGGCGCGTGACGAGCTTGTGGATGCCCCACAGGCTGAGGAAGAAGGGCAGCCCGATATAGCTTGACAGCAGCGCGAGTAAGTTTCGGTTGCCGATGAGGGCCTCGTAGTTCTGGCCGACGATGACGATCGCGCACATGGCCAGCGCCAGGAGAGGCCCGGCCGGGTAGAAGCGGGCGCGGTAGGGCAGCTCCGAGAGGCTGTGCCCCTGGGCGAGGAATGCCTTCCGGAAGCGGTAGTGGGACCAGGCGATGCCCATCCACGTGATGAACCCGGCCAGGCCCGAGGCGTTGACCAGCCACTCGTAGGCCTTCCCGTCCCCGATGAGGGAGGAGATGAAGCACGCCGCCCCGACGAGGGTCGTCATGACGAGGGCGGGGATGGGGACCCCGTGCGAGTTCGTCCGCTTGAAGAGGGCCGGGGCGCTGCCGCGATGCGCCAGGGCGTAGAGCATGCGGGTCGATGCGTACAGCCCCGAGTTGCCCGCGGACAGGACCGATGTGAGGATGACGGCGTTCATGACCGCGGCGGCGGCCGCGACCCCCGCCTGTTTGAAAACGAGGGTGAAGGGGGAGATCGCCACGTCGGTGACATCCTCGCCGAGCAGACTGCTGTTCTTGTAGTAGATGAGGGTGCCGATCACGAAGATCGCGCCGATGTAGAAGAGCAGGATCCGCCAGAAGATCGTGCGGATGGCCTTGGGGACCTGCTTCTCGGGATTGGCCGCCTCCCCGGCGGCCACGCCGACCATCTCCGTGCCCTGGAAGCTGAAGCCCGCCACCATGAAGATCGCCAGGACACCCGCGAATCCGTTGACGAAGGGGGCCTCGCCCTTCGTCCAGTTGTCGAATCCGGGGTGGGTGTCGCCGAGGATGCCGGCGATGATGAGGACGCCCAGGACGAGGAAGACGACGACCACGACGACCTTGACGAGGGCGAACCAGAACTCCCCCTCCCCGTAGGCGCGCGCGGACAGGGCGTTGAGCGCGACGAGGATCGAGAGGAAGACGGCCGACCACACCCACCCGGGGACGTCGGGGAACCAGTACTTCATGACGAGGGACGCCGCGACGAGCTCGGCGGCGACCGTGATCGCCCAGTTGTACCAGAAGTTCCACCCCGTGGCGAAGCCGAAGCTGGGGCTGATGAAGCGCGCGCCGTACTCGCCGAAGGAGCCCGCGACGGGTATGTAGGCCGCCATCTCGCCCAGCGACTGCATGAGCAGGAAGACCATGACTCCGATGAGCCCGTAGGCGACGAGGGCGCCGCCGGGCCCGCTGTCGTGGATTGTCTTGCCGGAGGCCACGAACAGGCCGGTGCCGATGGCTCCGCCGATGGAGATCATTGTCAGGTGCCTGGCGCTCAGGCCGCGCTGGAGCGCGTCGTCCTGGGATGTCTCGTCCTGCGTGGACGCCCGGGGTGATTCGTCGGAATGCATGGCACCAACTGTACGCACCTGCATGCGAAGACGCGGCTTCGTTCCACTCGTCTGCGGCGAACTGCACCGGGGAGGGATACCATGCCGGAGGTCAGCCGTTACCATGGAGCGGTGCCGCGTTCGCGGCGTCGGTGGCCGGCGAGCCGGCCGGGCGAAGAATCGGAGGGAACCATGGCGAGGGGAGGCGCCCGCGCGGCGGCCGAAGGGCAAGCTGCGGGTGGCCGGGCTGCGGGTGGCCGCGGCGGGAGCGGTGTCGGCGGCCCCGGTGGGAGCGGCATGGGTGATGCGGGTGGCTCCCGCGGGAGTGGCGCGGACGGTTCTGGGGAGGGCGCGGGCCACGGGGGACTGCGCCGGGGCCTGAAGAACCGCCACATCCAGATGATCGCCCTCGGCGGGGCGATCGGGACGGGGCTCTTCTACGGCTCGGCCGACGCCATATCCTTGGCCGGCCCGTCCATCCTCCTCGCCTACGCCCTGGGCGGCGCGGTCATCTTCCTCGTCGTGCGGGCCATGGGGGAGATGTCGGTCCACACTCCCTCCTCCGGGGCGTTCAGCCGCTACGCCTACGACTACTGGTCCCCGTGCGCGGGGTTCGTCTCCGGATGGAACTACTGGTTCAACTACACCGTCGTCTCGATGGCCGAGCTGACCGTGATCGGCACCTACGTCAGATACTGGCTGCCGGGGATACCCGACTGGCTGACGGCTGCGATCGTCCTCGTGTCCATCACGGCCGTCAACCTCGTCGGCGTGCGGTCCTTCGGCGAATTCGAGTTCTGGTTCGCCCTCGTCAAGGTCGTCGCCATCGTCGGCATGATCGTCCTGGGCGCGGTCGTCATCGGCCTGGCAGTCAACTCCGGCTCCAGTCTGCCCGACCCGAGCTTCGCCCACCTCGTCGACCGAGGCGGGTTCTTCCCGAACGGGCTCTCCGGGATGAGCGCCTCGCTGGTGGTCGTCATGTTCTCCTTCGGCGGCGTCGAGCTCATCGGCATCACCGCGGGGGAGGCCGACGACCCCAAGCGGTCCATCCCCCGGGCCGTCAACCAGGTGGTCTACAGGATCCTCGTCTTCTACATCGGGGCGCTCCTGATCATCATGGCCGTCGTGCCCTGGGACCGGATCAACGGAAGGCTCAGCCCCTTCGTCCAGATCTTCGACTCCGTCGGCGTCACGGCGGCCGCCCACATCCTCAACGCCGTCGTGGTCACCGCCGCCCTCTCCGTCTACAACTCAGGGCTCTACTCCAACGGGCGCATGCTCCACTCCCTGGCCGAGCAGGGCAACGCGCCCCGATTCCTGGCCAAGCTCTCGCCGCGGGGCGTCCCCGTGCGGGGCGTGCTCGTCTCCTCCGCGATCACGGCCGCGGCCGTGGTGTTGAAGATCGCCCTCCCCGACAAGGCCTTCTCCATCCTCCTCTCGACGGCCCTGGCCGCGGGAATCATCAACTGGACGATGATCATGATCACCCAGATCAGATTCCGGGCCAAGATCGGCGCCGAAGAGGCGTCCCGCCTGACGTTCAGACTGCCCGGAGGCAAGGCGGCGTCGTTCTCCGCGCTCGCGTTCCTGGCGTTGGTGGTCGTGCTCATGGCCGCGTCGCCGGACTACCGGCCCTCGGTGATCGCAGCGCCCGTGTGGATCGTCGCACTGTTGGTCGGGTATGCGGCCAAGCGCTTCGCCGCCCGCCGTCGCCGGCGGGCTTGAGCTTCGTGCCCGGTGAAACCCGGGTTGGTGTTCGGGGCGGTTCTGTACCGGGTGGAACTTCGCCGATGTCGATATCTCACCGGTTTTTGACCCGGTGAAATGTCAATTTACCGAGGTTTCACCGGGCGCGTCTCCGGATTCCGCCGAAGTTCGCCCACCGATGTCGCATATTTCGCCGACTGGCGGGCCATGGAGCGATAGATCAGTGCGGTGGTCGCGGCGAAGACGAGCACGCCGATCGCAGGCGTTTCGGGGCGCTTCCCCCGGCATGCTCGGCTTTCTCCCGGGTTCCTGCCGTCCGCGGGCCCTGCCGCCGATCGCGCGCGTCTGCCGCCCACTGCGCCATCCTCTGCGGTGAGCGTCATAGTTTTGGGCGGCGCCATTCGTTGGCCGGTGTACGCGCCTCGGCGACAATGGAACGGTGGATCCACTCGCGAAGAACATCCTGTTCGTTGTGCTGTTCACCCTCATCGGCGGGCTCTTCTCGGCTTCGGAGATGGCGCTCGTCTCGCTGCGGGAGACCCAGGTCGAGGAGATGGCGGCGAGGAGGCCTTCGGGGCGGACCGTCAAGCGGCTGACTGAGGACTCCAATCGCTTCCTCTCCGCCGTCCAGGTCGGCGTGACCGTCACGGGGTTCTTCTCGGCCTCCTTCGGGGCTTCCGAGATCGCCCCCATCGTGGCCCCCGTCCTCCGCGAATGGGGGGTGAGCTCCTCGGGGGCCTCGACGCTCGCCTTCGTCCTCGTGACGATCGCCATCGCCTACCTGTCGATCGTCTTCGGAGAGCTCGTCCCCAAGCGGATCGCCCTGCAGTCCGCCGAGGCGATCGCCGGCCTCGTCGCCCGCCCCCTGGCCGCCATCACGGCCCTCCTCCGCCCGGTCGTATGGTTCCTCGGCGTCTCGACCAACGTCGTCCTCCGGCTGTTCGGACGCAATCCCGAGGCCCAGAAGGACACGATGGGGCTCGCCGAGCTCCGAGCGTTCGTCGCCGGCCAGGAGGAGATCGGCGACGACGAACGCGAGATGGTCGTCGACATGCTCTCGGTGGGAGACCGGACCGTCGAGCAGATCATGACGCCGCGCACCGAGGTCGAATTCCTCTCGGCCGACACTCCCGTCGAGGAGGCGCAGCTGGAGGTCTCCCGGCTGGAGCACTCCCGCTACCCCGTGCGCCAGGGGTCCTCGGACGACGACGTCCTCGGCTTCATCCACATCCGCGACCTCATCCGCCCCGCCCCGCACGTCCGCCGCGTCGGCGACCTCGTCCGCGACATCCTCCTGTTCCCGACCGGCAAGCCCGTCATGGACGCCTTGGCGGAGATGCGGGCCAAACACGCCCACCTGGCGGTCGTCGTCGACGAATACGGCGGCACCGACGGCATCATCACTCTCGAAGACGTGGTCGAGGAGTTCGTCGGCGAGATCCGCGACGAGTACGACCGGGAGACCCCGGTGGCCATCAAGCGCGGCGATTCGCGCGACGTCGACGGCCTGGCCGGCCGAGCCGAGGTCGCCAAGATCCTGGGCGACGAACTGCCCGAGGGCCCGTTCGACACCATCGGCGGCTTCGTCGTCAACGAACTCGGACGCATGCCGGAAGTAGGGGACGAGGTCCGCTGGGGGCGCCGCGTCCTTCGCGTCAGAAGCCTGGAGGGGCGGCGGATATCCTGGCTGCGGGTCACCGAGGAGGAAGAGGAGCCCGACGGCGTCCAGGCCGAGGACGGCTGACCGCTCCCGGCCCCGTCGCATCCGGCCCGGGCTGGCACCGCTTTCACGGAATTCTCCCTGCCGAAATCCGGTTCCGTCGTATCCGCCCCCGTAGCGTCCCGGGCGTCGGCCGCGCCAGCGGAGTCGCCGACTCGTCAGTCGCGCTGGTAGATCGGGAGCTGCTCGAGCGGGACGTCGAAGTCCTTGTCCGCCACCGTGTAGAGGACGGTGACGAGGTCCCTCCACCACTGGTGGTAGGGCAGGCGCGTGGACATGTCGATCTCTTCGTCCATGTGGGAGAGCTTGCCGACGGCGATCCCCGTCCTGTCCATGCCGACGTACGTTCCCCGCTTGGCCCCCTCGGCGAACTGGGCCTCCAGCTCGTCCATCGCGCGGGCCGCCAGGCTGACCGCCAGCGTCCGGTCGAAGGGGGTGGGGTTGCCCCCCTGCTGCATGTGGCCGAGCACGGCCGGGCGCACGTCGTACAGGCTGCCGCCCTCCGCCTGGAAGAGATGTGTGAGGACCTCGGTGGTGTAGTACTCCGACGCCTCCTCGTTGGCGATGACGAGGTAGAGTTCGCGGCCTCCCTTGAAGGCTTTGACGATGCGGGCGCAGTCCTTGGTGAGCTGGGCGAGGGAGATCCCCGTCTCGGACAGGTAGACCTGTTCGGCGCCGGTGACGATGCCCGACATGAGGGTGAGGTATCCGCACCGGCGCCCCATCGCCTCGGCGACGAAGCAGCGCCTGGAGGCGGCCGCCGACTGCTTGATGCGGTCGAGCACCTCCGCGTTGTTGTTGAGGGCCGTGTCGACGCCGATCGACAGCTCCGAGCCGGGCAGGTTGTTGTCGATCGAGGCGGGGACGCACACGATCGGGATGGAGAAGGCCGGGTAGCGGCCCTTCTCCTGGACCATCTGCCAGGCGGCCAGGTACCCCGAGAAGCCCCCGATCATCAGCAGCGCGTCGATCTCGTTCCGTTCGATGGACCGGCCCATGGCGTAGTACTGGTCGAGCGTGGGGATCTGCCGCCGGGTGCCCAGGTGGGCGCCGCCCGTTCCCACCCACGTGTCGACGTCGCCCCAGGTGAGCTCCCGAACCTCGCCCTCGATCAGGCCCGGGAAGCCGCCCTCGACGCCGAGCATGGCGAAGCCGTGGTCGACGCCCAGGCGCACGGCGGCCTGGGCCGCCGCGTCCATTCCCGGGGCGAGCCCGCCGGCGTGCACGATCGCCACGCGCGGCGGCCGGCCGAGCCTGGCCGTCGCGGCCGATTCGTGGGGTGTGGCCACGGGGGAGGACATGGTCTCGAAGATGCGGATCATCCTCTCGTACGTGCGGCCGCGGGCCGCGACGGCGTCCTGATAGTCTCCCGAGGCGAGCATCCCCTTGACGGCGCGCGTGTTGCCGATCGCCTCCATGAGCGGGAGGCGGACGATCCTGTTGCCGCGGGTGCCGACGATGCACGGCTCGTCCTCGTCGCCCGCGTTGATCACTTCGAGGGCCGCCGTGTAGCCGAGGATGGTCGGCATCCACCGGTCGTAGGCCGAGGGGGTGCCGCCGCGTTGGACGTGGCCCAACGACGTGATGCGCACGTCCTCGCCCAGGCGCTCGGCGAGGAGGTCGCGGACCTGCGCGGCCGAGATGGGGGTCCCCGAGCGGTCCTGGGCCCCTTCGGCCACGACGATGAGCGAATCCCGGCGGCCCGCCGCCCGGCCCTCCCGGAGCTTCTCGCACAGGCCGTCCTCCCACCCGTCGGCCGGGGGGAGCTCGGGGATGAAGGCGTAGTCGCAACCGCCCGCGATCGCGCTCATCAGGGCGAGGTAGCCGCAGCGGCGCCCCATGACTTCGACGATGAACGTGCGTTGGTGCGAGGCGGCGGTCGACGTGATGGCGTCGATCGCCTCGATGATGCGGTGGAGGGCCGAGTCGGTTCCCACCGTCATGTCCGTGCCGACCAGGTCGTTGTCGATCGAGCCGACCACGCCCGCCAGGTGCAGCCGGGGGTGGGCTTGTGCGGCTTCGGGCGCGACCTCCCCCCGCTCGACGAGTTCGGCCAGCAGCTCGCCCCACAGCTCGCGGAGCTGGTCTGCGCCGGTGAGGGTTCCGTCGCCTCCGATGGCCACGACGCGGTCGATGCCCCGGGAGACGAAGTTGCCGACGGCGGCCCGCAGCCCGTCGCGCTCGCGGAAGGCCGCGCAGCGCGCCGTGCCGATGGTCGTCCCACCCTCGTTGAGGATGCCCGAGACGTCCGACCACGTCAGCTCGGAGATGAGGCCCCCGCCTTCGACGGCTCCTTTCCAGCCCTCGTGCACGGCGTAGGGGACGGCGCCCTCGTGGATGGCGGTGCGCACGACGGCGCGCACCACGGCGTTCATTCCCTGGGCGTCTCCGCCCGACGTCAGTACGGCGATCTTGGTCGGCTCGGCCACGGTGAACTCCTTCGTCTAGGCGCCTACCACTATTGTGCCCCGTCGCCGCTCGCTTCGGGAGGCTTTCGCAGGAATCGGAGGAGATCCCGGGCTCCGATCAGGGGACCAGGGCGGAACATGGCGGGATTGCGCCGCTTTTCGAAGGCTTTCAGGTTTTGTGGTGTGCGGATGGATCCTCGTCAAAAGGCTGCGAAATGCACTTTCATCTCTTGTCCTTGAGGACTCCAGTGTGGAAAGATGAATGAGTAAGAGGTCTGAAGAAAGGATGCGCATGTTCACTCTCCAAGATCTGATGGCCTGGAGTGGAGAAGGGCTTGAAAAGGCCAGTTTCGACTTTCACTGCGCGGCCGGCAAGTACAAAAATCTCAACGACGAGCTCGTAGATGTCAATAATTCGAAGCTCTCCGGCGCATTCGCGGAATCGGAGATGCGCACTCGGCGGGCGATAGCGGATGACGCCATGGACCTCTACTCGGGATGTCATAAAATCGAGTCTGATTTGGCCGAGGCTTCGAAGGCAGTCAAAGAGCTTTCCAGAGAGGCAAATGATATATTCAATTCAGTGTGCGCCGCTGGAGGTCACTTCACAGCAGATGGCAATGTATACGACGCAGATCAAAATTACAAAATCAATGTTGATCATATTTATAAGAGCGGAAGAAATCTTTGGGAAGGGATTTCCGATGCGAATCAGAAATTGAATGCAATGGTCGCGTTATGCATAAGGAAAGCAAAGGATATAATAAAGTTCGTTGATAATGTGTATAGTGAAATTATTCAACTCAATAAAAAAGCAAAAGGTACTAAAGTTTCAGTTTTGAATTGGAACCAAAAGCCTAATCCGTCATGGGATGTAGAAGAAGTTAACGATTGGTGGACTTCTAGATCTCCACAGGAGCAAATAGATATTATTAAGAATAAATCTGATTGGATAAGGAATTTGGATGGAGTTCCATGCAATGATCGTCATAAAGCTAATATTATGTATTTAAGAAATAAATATATATCAATTAATAATGAAATGGGACTCATTATGAGAAAAGGTAGACCTCCGTTTACATTGAATGAAGAAAAAAGACTGACAGAATTGAGTGATATGAAACAACCGCTTGATATTCTACAAAAAAATTTCTCTATTCCAATCAGCGATGAGGAGATCAACACTTTTCTCAATCAAAAATCGTTCAACTATTCGTTGATAGGTTTCAGAGACTCACCTAAAGCCAATTTACGTGCAATTGTGGGAGTAGGAGACGTTGACAATGCGGATCATGTGATGGTTCATACTCCGGGGATGAACAGTACAGTAGACAAGAATATATTTGGAAAAAATGGCAATTGGGGAGGAGGAATAAGAGATATGAATAATATACTTCATCTTTCAAAAAAGATATTGACTCAATCCGGTAAAAATAATCAAAATGTTGCTGGTGTCTATAATTTGAATTATAATGCACCTAATTGGAATGATACGCTTTTTAACACTGACGGGTCTGTCTTATCGAATGAACATGCGAAATCTGGTGCGAAAAAACTCTCTAAATTATGTGATGGCATACAAACAACGCATAATGGTGATCCTCACATGATTGTCACAGGTCATTCTTATGGATCATTATTGAGTGCATACGCTCTTAATAGAACGACGGCTCCCGATGGATATACCGCTTTCGGCCCCCCAGGATTCGGAAAAGGAGGTAATTCCAACCTCAACATGCTTCCTGGGCATGTTTTCATTGGTGGTGCCAGAGGCGATCCGGTAGCGGGATCGGCCTGGCATAATACCCCGCCAAGCTCTATTCCAGACCATAACGTCGATTATGAGCATTTCAGCACGGAAAAATGGAAGAGTCCGTCAGGTGAAGTCTACGCCGGATCACATGGACATTCAGAGTACATGAATAAAACAGACGACGGCCATTACCGTACTTCTGCATATAATATAGCGAATATTCTCGCTGGTAATGGAATAGCCGCTCCAGAGAACTGAGGGACTATATGCAGCTGAAACTGTTCAAATTGATTGCAATATATTTTATATTATCACTCTTAGGAAGCTGTATGAACACATCAGATGAATATATAACTGATAGACATACGCATGCAAATACAAGCAGTTTATCCATAGTGGAGGCACGTTATAGAACGGTTAACCTTCTTTTGTCGTTTTATAATGTTCTGACACGTGATTTCGGTGTGGGAGAGTGGGTTCCACAGTCCGTTCAGGCACAGGTGCAGGAAAACTTTGATATCGACTGTCCCACTGGTTATATATCTGAGACCTATCGTCTAGCTTACGCAGGTCCGTTCATTCGACAAAACTGGGAAGAAGCTTTAAAAAAAATGCATGAAATGGCTCAACCATATGGTTTTGACTCTCCAAAGCCTGACAATAGTCTTCCTGGAGGATCTGCCGCAGTATTCTCTCATCCAGAAGGTGCAAGTATTTCTATTGGATATCAAAAAAATACTTTGATAGAAATTAGTACACCGTGCGTTAAAGGTAAACTTTATGATGAATGGCCCAAAGGCACTGAAAATATTCCTCAAAGACTGCGAACAACGGGGAGACATGATAATAATGAGCCTCCTGAAACATGGGCTCCAAATAATAAATAAAATTTATTATTAGAAATAATAATTCTAAAGAAAGGGAAATAAAATGAATATCCTACGATATGATGATTCCACTGTAAAATCTATATTATGGAAATTAGACGCGGCTATTGAACAAGTCGAACGCATTGACGGCGAAAACGCCATCAGAGCCTCAGAGGATGGGCTGGTGAATTCGGGCCTAAGTGCGAAAGCCGAGTCTGCAGCCACGGCTTTTCAGGATAGTCGGGAGACTATCGTCGAGCGTCTGAGGCATTATAGAACTGCAACTGAACAGGCCAGAACGATAATAAAAGGAACGGATTCCGATGTAGCAGGCAATTTCCACGATATTCGGAAACAAAATAGGAGTTCCTGACTGTAAACTGTCATTTTCGGCTATAAAGTGCGATGAATTGTTTGCTTTCCTCCGTCGAAGGCGATGAAACTACTCATAGCTGAATCGAAGTTGGTGCGGCAAATATTTGCCGCACCAACTCATTTGAGCTCTTATGGCATAAATAAATAATATTTCACTCCGATCCGGTCACGGGATGGAATTGCGTATCGATATCGTGCATGACCGCGACGTTGCCCGGGCAGCGGAAGGCAGCCGCTGGCGCCGGGCGACCGCTCGCGTCCGTCTCCATCGGCCGGTTCGCGGTGGGCGGAAACGGCGTTCTCCCGTCGCCTCGCGAGCACGAGGGGCCTTCGCCCTGCGCCGCGCCGGGCGAAGGCCTGAGAACCTTCCACGGCCGGAGACCGCCGGGGGAACGCGCTATCGGGCCGTTCACGTCGACGCGAAGGGCGCACCCGCGGCCGGCTCCGCCTCCGGCTCGGCCGGCTCCTGCTTCGGCCGATCGGCGGCCGGGCGCTGGGGCCCGGCCGGAAATTCTCCGCGGCTTCAGGCGTTGGACAGGCGTGTGGGATGCCTCCCCCGCGCGGGGGTGTGGGATGCGCAATGCGCATCCGTCGGACGCACCGGGTAAGCTCGCGGTATTTGCCGCATATCGGACACATTCGAGGGTATGCGTCTCACACGTTTCGACGGTGGAGGTGAAGAAGAGGATGACGGTTATCGGAGAAGGCCAGGCCATCGGGTTCTGGCTCGACGAGGACACGATCGCCTGGCCGACGCGCCAGGGGTCGACGTACAGGCTGTACTACGCGGCCAGAGGGGGGATCGAACTCGACGGGGAGAGGGTCACGGGAGCGGACGGCTCGGTCGAGCTGCTGGTCAAGGACGGCGGGATCACCTCCGGGCAGAAGGCCCTCGACCCCTACCTGACGGGCGCCTACACGTTCGACGGCGAAGACTTCGGAGCATTGGGCTTCGCCGAACCCGTGAACGCCGCAGCCCTCCTGACGGGGCAGGTCGTCGTCCTCCAGCGTGGCCCCGACGGCAGGCCCGTCGCCTTCTCCTCGCTCCAGACGGCGCGGATCCTCGACGCGATGTACGCCGAATCGGCGCGCCTGAGGCCTCAGGGCGTGACCTTCGCTGGCGGCGTCCCCTCGTTCGCGTTGTGGGCGCCCACCGCCAAGTCCGTCACGCTCCGCCTGTACAGGGGCCCCATCTCGGAGAGGTACACCGAGCATCCGATGAGGCGCGAATCGGACGGCTCGTGGACCCTCACCGGCAGGCCGACCTGGAGGGACAAGCCCTACCTGTACGACGTCGAGGTCTACATCCCCGTCACCGCCGTCACCCCCGGAGACGAAGCCCAGAGGGGGATCGCGGGAACCGTCCAGCACAATCTCGTCACCGACCCGAACTCGGTGGGGCTGACCATCGACTCCAAGCGATCGGTCGTCCTCGATCTGGCCGACGAGCGCTACATGCCCGAGGTGTGGGCGGACACCCCCGCTCCGCGGATCGGAGGCTTCGCCGAGCGCGCCATCGTGGAGCTGCACGTGCGCGACTTCTCCGCCACGGACGCGACCGTCCCCCGGCGGCTGCGGGGCAAGTACGGGGCCTTCGGCGTCGAGGGCTCGGCCGGGATGGCCTACCTGCGCGAACTCGCGGCGGCGGGGATGAACACAGTGCACCTTCTGCCCACCTACGACATGGGCTCGGTGCCCGAGGACCCGGCCGAGCAGCGGAAGGCGGCCGTGCCGGCCGATGCGGCGCCCGACTCGCAGGAACAGCAGGCCGCCGTCGGCAAGGTCGCGGACGTGGACGCCTTCAACTGGGGGTACGACCCCCTCCACTACACGACCCCGGAGGGATCGTACGCCGTCAAGGCGAACGGCGGGACCCGCACGGCCGAATACCGCCAGATGGTGGGCAACCTCCACAAGGCCGGATACCAGGTCGTCCAGGACATCGTCTTCAACCACACCTACGCCTACGGCCAGGATGCGAAGTCCGTCTTCGAGAAGATCGTGCCCGGCTACTACCACCGTCTCGGATACGAAGGCCAGACGCTGACCAGCCCCTGCTGCGGCGAGTTCGCCACCGAGCACGTCATGGCCGAGAACCTCATGATCGACTCCCTGCTCACGTGGGCCAGGGCCTACAAGATCGACGGCTTCCGATTCGACCTCATGGAGTTCACCTCGGTCGAGTCCATGAAGAGGATCCGCGCTGCGCTGGACGGCCTGACCATGGAAGAGGACGGCGTGGACGGCAAGAGCATGTACCTGTACGGGGAGGGGTGGTCGTTCGGGACGACGGCCAACGGCTCGCGTTTCACGCCGTCCGTGCAGGGCGCGATGAACGGCACGGGGATCGGGACGTTCAACGACCGTCTGCGCGACGCTGTCCACGGCTCGCAGTCCGACGGGAAGAACGACACGCAGGGCTTCGGCAACGGCCTGGTCACCGACCCCAACGGCATCGCGGGAGGCGACGCCGTCCAGCTGCGCTTCTTCACCGACGTCATCAGGGTCGGGCTGGCCGGAAACCTCCGGGACTACCGGTTCACGGCCTGCGACGGCACCGTGAGGCTAGGGTCGGAGATCTACTTCAACGGCCAGGTGGTCGGCTACGCCAGCCAGCCGTACGAGTCCATCAACTACGTGGATGCCCATGACAACGAGACCCTCTACGACCTGAACATGTGGAAGATGCCCGCGAACTCGACGATGGAGGACCGAGTGCGCATGAACACCGTCTCGCTGGCCACCGTGACCCTGGGGCAGTCCCCCGCGTTCTGGCATGCGGGAACCGACTTGCTCCGCTCGAAGTCCATGGACCGCAACTCCTACAACTCCGGCGACTGGTTCAACGCCATCAACTGGACGGGGCAGGAGTCGAATTTCGGCGTCGGACTGCCCCCCGAGCGCGACAACCGGAGCCGGTGGCAGGCCATGTCCCCCTACCTGGCCAATCCCGCCAACAAGCCGGGGGCGAAGGACATCGCCGCCGCCCACGGCCAGGCGCTGGAACTCCTGGCGCTGCGCAGGAGCACGCCGCTGTTCACCCTCGGGGAGGCCGAGACGATCCAGCAGAAGGTCTCCTTCCCCAATGCGGGTCCGGACGCCACGCTGGGGCTGCTCGTCATGGTCGTCGACGACACCGTCGGGGAGGATCTGGACCCGGCCCTGGACGGGGTCATGGTGGTCTTCAACGCCTCGCCCCGCCCGATCGTCGAGACGATCGAGGGCGGCAGGGGCAAGGCCTATCGGCTTTCGCCGATCCAGGCGCGGGGCGTGGACCCTGTCGTCAAGACGACGGTGTGGGACGCCGCGACCGGGACAGTCACGATCCCCGGGCGCACGGTCGCCGTCTTCACGCTGCCCAGCGCTGCCTGCGCGGAGGGAGACGGCGTATGAAGCGCCTTCGCACCATGAGCCGGGAGCCCCTCGCACACGGGGCCGCATTTCACATCCCACGCGGTTTCGGCGCCAACCTCCGGGAGCCCCTCGCACACGGGGGCCGCATGCGCTCCCGATCGAGGGCGGTGATGGAGTGAAGGAGCCCCTCGCACACGGTGGGCCGCCCGGGGAGCCGGTGGCGACACGGTGCGCGGCGGCGCCAGAGTAGGGCCGCCCGCGCGGGGAGCCTCTCGCGCCGCCCGGATTGAAGATCCGGTCGAACCGGTCGGGCGGCCCGGGGGAGCCTCGGAGGCGGATAATATGACGGACAGGACATTTTGGCGATATACCGTCGCTGTTCGCCTTAGGATGGGGTGAGAGGTGCGAGGCTGCCCTCCGGCGGTCCCGCTCCCATCCGAATGAAAGGATTCATCATGACCGCACCCGTGGACGCCACACAGACTCCCGCTTGGTCGAGACTGACCGAACTCTTCCATAGATTCAACGCAGACTTCCGTGCGAGGTTCGCCGACGATCCCGCACGCGCCGAACGCTATTCCCGCAAGGCCGCCGACCTGTTCGTCGACCTGTCGAAGAACTACATCGACGAGGACATCCTCGCCGCCCTGCTCCAGCTCGCCGAACAGACGGGAATCACCACCCGCAGGGCGGCGATGTTCGCCGGAGAGCACATCAACGTCACCGAGGACCGCGCCGTGCTCCACACGGCCCTGCGCCGTCCCGCCGAAGACCACCTCGTCGTCGACGGCCAGAACGTCGTCGGGGACGTCCACGAAGTCCTCCACCGGATCTACGCCTTCGCCGAGGCGATACGCTCGGGGCAGTGGTGCGGCGTGACCGGCAAACCGCTGACGACGATCGTCAACATCGGCATCGGCGGATCCGACCTCGGCCCCGTCATGGCCTACGAGGCGCTCAAGCCCTATGTCCAAGAGGGCCTGGAATGCCGGTTCATATCGAACATCGACCCCTCGGATGCGGGGGAGAAGCTGCGCGGAGTGGATCCCGAGACGGTCCTGTTCATCGTCGCCTCGAAGACCTTCACCACCCTGGAGACCCTGACGAACGCGAAGGCCTGCCGCGCCTGGTTCCTCGACGCCCTGGCCGACAGGGGCGTCGACGCCAAGGGAGCGGTGGCCAAGCACTTCGTCGCCGTCTCGACCAATCTGGAGAAGGTCGCCGAGTTCGGGATCGACCCCGTCAACGCCTTCGGCTTCTGGAACTGGGTGGGGGGCCGCTACTCCATCGACTCTGCCATCGGCACATCGCTGGCCATCGCCATAGGCCCGAGCAACTTCACCGACTTCCTTGCCGGTTTGCGTGCCATGGACCTCCATTTCGCCACCGCCCCGGCCGACAGGAACGTCCCGCTGCTCATGGGGCTGCTCAACGTGTGGTACGCGAACTTCTTCGGCGCCGCCACCCACGCGATCCTCCCCTACAGCCAGTACCTCCACCGCTTCCCCGCCTACCTCCAGCAGCTGACGATGGAGTCGAACGGCAAACGCGTGCGCTGGGACGGATCCGACGCGACGACCACGACCGGCGAAGTCTTCTGGGGCGAGGTCGGCACCAATGGCCAGCACGCCTTCTACCAGCTCATCCACCAGGGCACCCAGCTCATCCCCGCTGACTTCATCGCCTTCGCCAATCCGACCCACCCCCTGGTGGGCGAGGACGGGGTGGACCAGCACGAACTGTTCCTCGGCAACTTCTTCGCCCAGACCAAGGCCCTCGCCTTCGGGAAGACCGCCGAAGAGGTGCGGGCCGAGGGAACCGCCGAGGAGATCGTCACCGCGCGCGTCTTCCCGGGGAACAAGCCGACGACCTCGATCATGGCCCCCTCGCTCACCCCGTCCGTGCTCGGCCAGCTCATCGCCCTCTACGAGCACATCACCTTCGTCCAGGGATGCGTGTGGGGCATCGACTCCTACGACCAGTGGGGCGTCGAGCTCGGCAAACAGATGGCCAAGGACCTCGGCCCGGCGATCGGCGGCGACGAAGCGGCTCTCGCCGAGCAGGACTCCTCGACCGCCAGCCTGATCGCCTACTACCGTCGGAATCGCTCGTGAGCGCGCCCGTCTGAGCGTAGGCCTGGCTCCCGCCCCGAGTTCGCGGGAGTCAGGCCTGAGCAGGCATACGCCCGAACCCGTCGGGGGTGAACGGGGCCGGGCGCGTCAGCGCACTCGTTCGGCGGTCGCGTTCGGCGGGCGTCGCATTCATCCCGTGGAATGATGCCCGCGGATCCGGGATCCTGTGTGCTTTCTTAGAAGGATTCCAGCCTCCTTCGCGGCCCCCTTTACGCGCGGAAGTCCACGGCTGGAATCGTCGCTCACCCACGGAGGCCCGGTATGACCATGTCCGATACGACGAACCGACCCCGCCCGGAAAGGCCGCGGAAGACCGCCCACCGCGGCGTTGCGAGACGGCTGGCGAGAACTCTGACGACCGCGATGTCCCTCCTCGGGCTGACGGCCCTTTCCGGAGTCGCGCATGCCCAGACCCCTCCGGCGACGCCGACTCCGCCCGCCGCGGACGGAACCGCCTCCGGGACCCCCTCGCCCGCGACGCCCGCGAGCCCCTCGTCTGCGACGGCGCGGACCGGGACGACCGGCCGCGCCCCCGCGCAGAATGCGACCGGAGCGCCGACTGCGAGCGCTGCCACCGCGACGGGCGCCCCCGCCGCCTCGAACACCGCGGATTTGGCGGTGGAGATGTTCATACCGGGCGTGTACTGGTCCCTCACCCGGGGAGTGCAGACCGCGACCTTCCAGTACGGGATGAGGATCTACAACCGGGGATCCGGCACGGTGAACAACGCGACTTTCGCCTTCGCCATGGACCCCGCGCCGACGAAACTGAAGTACGTGGCCGGCGACGCCAAGGACGTCGTCATCTCAGGCGGGAGGATGAGCGGGACGATCCCGAGCATCGCTCCGGGCAAGTTCGCGACCGTCGGGATCTCGGGCGTCTTCCCGAGCGTGAATTCGACGCGATGGACGGCGACCGTCGCCCCTCCCGCCGGAGTCGCCGACTCCGATCCGTCCTCCAACCGGGCGTCCGACACCGTGACGTTGGATTCCCCCTTGACATCGATCCTCACCATGATATGGCAGGACAAGGAGACCACCGCCCCCGGCGAGGACCGCGTCTACACCATGCACGTGGAGAACCGGGGCTTCGTGGCGGTTCCCGACGCCCGGCTGCTCATGACCTACAGCCTGGACGGCGCGGCCGACGACACCACTACGGCGACCGTCGAATGCGCGGGACGGCACGCGTGCCCGACGTGGGCCGACGGCAAGGCCTTCACCGTCAAGGACGGGGTGATCTTCGACCGCAGGGTCGCGCTGAAGGCCCGCTCGGAATTGGTCATCAAAGTGACGATCAGAACCCAGGCCAAGTGCACGGCCGGGCAGAAGATCACGGTGACCAACAAGGTGTTCGTCGGCAAGGGAAAGGGCGTGGACGTGGCAGGCCAGACGACCGACAGCAGGGTGGGCTACATCGCCTCCCGCGACTGTTCGTCGGACACCTCGCCCGTGACCGTCACGAAAGAGCAGGGCAGTGAGACGGTCGCCACCGGGCAGGGCCGCCACTACGAGCTGAGCCTCGACAATCCGGGGGCCAAGTCCCTCCTCCTGACCCTCCGCGACGCGTACAAGGTCGTCAACGCGACGGGCGAGCGCAGCACGGCGACGGTCTCCTGCCTCAGCTCCAGGGGCCAGGCCCGATGCCCTAAATGGGCCGACGGCAAGGCCTTCGACGTGGTGAACGGCAAGGTGATCGACGCGAGGGAGGTCCTCCTGCCCGCCAAGTCCAACATCAGATTCAGGGTGGTCGTCAATTCGCGGGTGGAGTGCGCCGGAGGATCCAAGATCGAAGCCCACAACAGCGCGAGCGTCGAATCGAAGGCGGGGGAGCCGCTGACCTCGCGGACGAGCGACGCCGTCAAGGGGTACATCGCCTGCAACGACGTCTCCACCGCCACCGACGTCCGGCAATCCGGCACCGAGATCGGGACGCCCCTGGGCATCTCGGCCGTGATCTCCAACTCCGCCGGCGTGGCCGAGAACGTTGCGGTGGAGACGCAGATCCCCTCCGGCGTGGCGATCAGAGACCAGGTCAAGCCCACGTGCGCGGTGACCGGCGCGGCGAACGGCGGGACCCGGTGCCCGGCCGATCTCGCCTGGGACCCCGCGCGTCGAAAGCTCAAGGGGACCGTCCCCTCGATCGCCAAGGGCGAATCGGTGAGGATAGGCGTCGACGGCGTCCTCGGCATGACCCGGCAGGAAGGCGCCCAGCCGGGGTCGGAGAGCCGCTCCGCGACGCCGACGGTCCGGCAGACGGTGCGGCGGACGGTGCGGACCACGGCGAGCGCCTTGGGCGACACGAAGCCGGAGACGAACGCCTCCCAGGCCGTGGTCCTCGTGCCGCGCGCACCGGTGCGGCCGACGGATCCGTCTGCATCTGCCTCCGCGACGCCGGCTTCGCCCTCGGCAACGTCCACATCGGCTTCGCCCTCGGCAACGTCCACGCCGGCTTCGCCCTCGGCAACGTCCACATCGGCCTCGCCCTCGGCAACGTCCACGCCGGCTTCGCCCTCGGCAACGTCCACATCGGCTTCGCCCTCGGCAACGTCCACGCCGGCTTCGCCCGCACCGTCCCCGACCGGCACCGGAACCGCCGATCCGACGCCCGCGCCGCCCGTCACCGCTTCGCCTGCGCCGCCCGTCACCGCTTCGCCCGCGCCGCCCGTCACCGCTTCGCCCGCGCCGCCCGTCGCTCCGACCGCGACGCCTGCGCCGCCCACTACTCCGCCCGCTTCTGCTTCCGTCACCTCCGCCGCGCCCCGCTCCCCCCGCGGGACCGCCTCGGGGTCCGCGACCGCCAGAGGCCCGGTGCTCGTGGCGACGCCCGCCCCCTCACCGCAGCACCCCTCGGTCGTCGCGTCGCCGTCCATCACACTCGATCAGGGCCGGTCCCCGAGCGGACCGGGGGAGGGCACGGACGCGCCGAATCCGGCCCGAGGCTCGCAGACCTCCGCGAATGCGGCCGGTTCCCCGCACGGTCCGGGAGGCGCGCCCCGACTCGCCCGCACCGGTTCCGGCTCGCGCGGCCTGATCGCGGCCGCGGCGGCGGCGATCGCGGCGGGAACCCTCATCCTGCGCAGGCGCCGCGCCTGTAGGCCTTAGGGACTTCCGTCGGCGACGGGCCCGCGCCTATCCTTGGGGGATGGGCGCGGACGCCCACGCCAATCGAAACGAAGGAGACCCCATGGCTCGCACGCCAGTCACAGTCACCGTCACCGGTGCAGCCGGAAACATCGGCTACGCCCTTCTCTTCCGCATCGCCTCGGGAGCCCTGCTCGGAGAAGGGACCCCGGTCCGGCTGAACCTGCTCGAGATCCCGCAGGCCGTCAAAGCGGCCGAGGGCACGGCGATGGAGCTCAACGACTCGGCCTTCCCCCTTCTCGATTCGGTGAACGTCTACGACTCGCTCGATCAGGCATTCGAGGGGACCGACGTCGCCCTCCTCGTCGGCGCGCGCCCCCGCACGGCGGGCATGGAGCGGGCCGACCTCCTGGAGGCCAACGGCGGCATCTTCGGCCCCCAGGGCAAGGCGATCAACGACCACGCCGCCGACGACGTCAAGGTGCTCGTCGTGGGCAACCCCGCGAATACGAACGCCGTGATCGCCATGCACTCGGCCCCCGACGTCCCCCGATCGCGCTTCACCGCCATGATGCGGCTCGACCACAACCGGGCCATCTCGCAGCTGGCCGCCAAGACGGGCGCGGCCGTCGCCGACATCGAGAAGATGGTGGTGTGGGGCAACCACTCCGCCGACCAGTACCCGGACGTCTCCTACGCCACCGTCGGCGGCAAGCCCGCCGCCGACCTCGTGGACTCCGAATGGCTCGAATCCCATTTCGTCCCCACCGTCGCCAAGCGCGGAGCGGCCATCATCGAAGCGCGCGGCGCTTCCTCGGCGGCCTCGGCGGCCTCGGCGGCCATCGACCACGTCCACGACTGGGTCAACGGCACGGACGAGTGGGTGACCCCGGGCGTCTACCAGGACGGATCGCACTACGGCGTGCCCGAAGGCCTCATCTTCGGAATGCCGGCCACGGCCAGGGGCGGCGAGTGGGCGATCGTCGACGGACTGGACGTCTCCGAGCGCACGCGCGCCGGGATCGACCACAACATCAAGGCGGCCCAGGAGGAGCTCGACGCGGTCCGAGCGCTCGGCCTCATCAAGTGAGCGCGCAGGCCGTCGACTCGGGAGACGAGTCTCTGCGCTGCGGCGTCCGATGAGCTGCGATGCTCCACACGGCATACAACGGTGGGCGGGATCCGGATCCCGCCCACCGTTGTGCCGTCTATCACCCGGCGGTTTCGCCTCCGACTGACGCCGGTGGCATGAAAACCCCGCGATGCCGGGTCGCGTCGATGGTATGTTGGCACTCGTGCCCGGCATCGGCACCGGCCGCGGTGTGCACGCCGCGATCGGAGACGAGCGAAATTAAGTACGGTGCGGTAACCTACTTTCTGGTAGGAAGAATCCGGCGGCCGCTTGCCGCCACGACGTGCCCGTCCAGCGGAACAGAGGGGAGCTGTCTTTGACCGGATCGCAAGCCGAGGGCATCCGCGACATCGGACGTGCGTGGTTCCCCCTCGCCGGAGACGCGGCCCCCGTCGTCCTCCACACCGAACTGACCGGATCCACCCAGGACGACCTCGCCGAACTCTGGCGGGAGGGAGCCGTCCCGCCCGGAACCGCCATGATCGCCGACGATCAGACGGCGGGCCGCGGCCGGATCGGCAGGACGTGGCACTCGCATCCCGGCAAGTCCCTCCTCGTCTCCGTCCTGATCGAACTGCCCGAATCCGTCGCCGACCACATGGCCTGGACCGCCCTGGCGGGCGCCTGCGCCGCGCTCGAATCGGTGCGGATCCACGCCTGCCCGAAGGATCGGCGGGCCGTCGCCGTCTCCTGGCCCAACGACGTCGTGGCCGTCACGGACTCCGGGCCGCGAAAGCTCGGCGGCCTGCTCGGAGAGGTGTGCGGCCGCCGCGACGGGCGCATCGCCGCGGTCCTCGGCTGGGGGCTCAACCTCTCCCTGACCGCCGCGGAGCTTCCCACCGCGACCTCGGCCTCCCTTCTGACGGCCGGCCTGGCGGTCCCCGAGCGCGACCCGCTCGTCGCCACGTGGCTCGACGGCCTTCACCGGCGCCTCGGCGCCCTCGCCGAGACCGGGGACCCCGAGGCCGCGGGCCTGGTGGCCGAGGCCAACGCCGTGACCGAGACCCTCCGGCCGGGGATCACGGTGGGACGCCCCTGGCTCGAGCCCGTCGTCGGGGAGGGGCTGCGCGTCCTGCCCGACGCCTCCCTTCAAATCCGGACAGACGCCGGCGTGCAGACCGTCACCGCCGGCGAGGTATCGCTTCTGGGCATGCAGCCCCATGCGGAAGGAGAAACCCGTTGATCAGCCGCGTTCTCGTCGCCAACCGCTCGGAGATCGCCCTGCGCGTCATACGAACGGCCCGCGACCTGGGGATCACGTCCATCGCCGTGTACGCGGACTCCGACCGCGACGCCCAGTTCGTCACCGAAGCCGACGAAGCCTACGCGCTCGGCGGAACGGCGTACGCCGAGACGTACATGAACGCCGACAAGCTCCTCGACGTCGCGGCCAGGAGCCACGCCGACGCCGTCCACCCGGGCTACGGGTTCCTCTCCGAGATCCCCGGCTTCGCCCAAGCCGTCCTGGACGCCGGAATCGTCTGGATCGGCCCCTCCCCGCAGGTCCTGGACGCCCTCGGCGACAAGATCAAGGCCCGACGGCTCGCCGAGTCGGTCGACGTCGCCCCGGTCGCCGGGATCTCGGGCCCGGTGACCTCCCGGACCCTCGTCGACGACTTCGTGGCGGCCAACGGGTACCCGATCGTCACGAAGAAGGCCGACGGCGGCGGCGGGCGCGGCATCACCGTCATGGAGTCCGACGAGGACCTCGACCTCTTCTTCGCAGCCCACGGGCACGAGACCGACGGATTCTTCGTCGAGCGGTTCATCCGCACGGCCCGCCACGTCGAAACCCAGTGCGCCCGCGACTCCCATGGGAGCTTCGCTGTGATCTCCACGCGCGACTGCTCGGTGCAGCGGCGCAACCAGAAGCTCATCGAGGAGGCCCCCGCCCCGGCCCTGCCCGAGGGCGTGGAGGAGACCCTCGTCGACTGGTCGAGGCGGCTCTTCGAGGCCGTCGGATACGTCGGCCTGGGAACGTGCGAGTTCCTCGTCGAGGGCGACGGGCGCGTCAGCTTCCTCGAAGTCAACCCGCGGCTCCAGGTCGAGCACACCGTCTCCGAGGAGGTGACCGGCCTCGACCTGGTCGAACAGCAGCTGCGCATCGCCTCCGGCGAGCCCATGGCCGAGGCGCCCGCCCCGCGCGCCCACTCCTTCGAATTCCGCATCACCTGCGAGGACCCGGCCAGCGGCATGATCCCCTCCACCGGCACCGTCACGCGGCTGCGCTGGCCGCTCGGGCACGGTGTGCGCATCGAATCGGGGATCAACGAGGGCGTGACCGTCACCCCGGACTTCGATCCCATGCTCGCCAAGCTCGTCGTCACGGCGCCGACCCGCGAGGCCGCCGTCGCCCGCGCCCGCCGGGCCCTGGCCGAACTCGACATCAAAGGAGTCGCGACGCCCGCCGCCCTCTACTCGTCGGTCGTCGCGCTCGACGAGTTCTCCCCCCACGTCCCCTCGACGCGGTGGTTCGAGGACTCGATCCTCCCGCGGCTGTCGGACCCCGGTGCAGCCGCGGAGCTCGGCGTCAGGCCGGCCGCCTCGTCGCAGCCCGCCGGCCCCCCCGCTCAGGCGGAGGAGCGGGCGACCTTCGTCGTCGAACTCGACGGGCGCCGCATGGAGCTGACCGTGCCCCGCACCATGTTCGCGGGGGCGGGACAGGCCCACCACCGCGGCGTCCAGCCCCTGCGAGGGGGAGCGCGGGCCCGCAGCGACGCCCGATCCGGCGAGCTCGTCGACCCGACCGGCATGGTCAACTCGCAGATCCAGGCGATCGTCGTGCGGGTGTGCGTGGAGACCGGGCAGCGGGTCTCCCGCGGCGACCTGCTCGTCGTCCTCGAGTCCATGAAGATGGAGAGCTACGTCCACGCGCCCTACGACGGCACCGTGGCCGACATAGCCGTCACCGGCGGCCAGAACGTATCCGCATTCCAGCCCCTCGTGCGCGTCACGCGCGCCGGGGAAACCGCGAAGGAGAACCAATGACGCTGACATCGCTCCGGCGGCTTCCGGACACGTCGCAGACGATGGACCTCACGGCCCATCGGGTCCACCGCGACGACTTCGCCGCCTACCAGGAGGGCCTGTCCGCCCTGGCGCGGGAGAAGGCCGAGGTCCGCCAGCACTCGGTGGGCAAGCTGACGGCCCGCGAGCGCATCGCCGAGCTCCTCGACGACGGCAGTTTCACCGAGATCGGCCAGTTCGCCGGCGGCAACATGGCCGAGGGCTACACGGGCGCCGGCGTCATCACCGGCTTCGGGACGGTCAGCGGGGACACCGTGGCCGTCTACGCCCAGGACTTCTCCATCCGAGGAGGAACCCTCGGCAAGGTCGAGGGCGACAAGATCATCGCCCTCATGGACAAGGCCCTCGAGCTGCGCATCCCCGTCGTCGCCATGCTCGACTCGGGCGGGGCTCGCATCCAGGAGGGCGTCATCGCCCTGTCCCAGTACGGGCGCATCTTCAAGAAGACGTGCGAGGCCTCGGGGGTCATCCCGCAGGTCTCGGTGATCCTCGGCCCCTGCGCGGGTGGAGCCGTCTACTGCCCGGCCCTGACCGACTTCATCGTCATGACCCGCGACAACTCCCACATGTTCGTCACCGGTCCCGACGTCGTGCGCGCGACCACCGGGGAGGACGTGAGCTTCGAAGACCTGGGCGGGGCGGTCGTCCACAACTTCCAGTCGGGCGTCGCCCACTACCTGGCCGACGACGAGGCCGACGCCCTCGACTACACGCGCACGCTGCTGACCTACCTGCCCGCCAACTGCGACGGCGCGGCCCGCCGCTGGGACTATCGGGAGAGCCCCGAGGACGCCGCGAACGCCGCCGCCCTGAGCTCCCTCGTCCCCGAGTCGTCCAAACAGCCCTACGACATGACCGACGTCATCCGCTCGATCGTCGACTACGGCGAATTCGTCCAGGTGCAGGAGCTCTTCGCCCCGTCGATCGTCGTGGGCTTCGCCTGCATGGACGGCGAGTCCGTCGGCATCGTCGCCAACCAGCCCCTGTGCGAGGCCGGGACCCTCGACGTCGACGCGTCCGAGAAGGCCGGGCGCTTCGTCCAGTTCTGCGACGCCTTCAACGTCCCCGTCGTCACGCTGGTGGACGTCCCGGGATACCGACCCGGCACCGAGCAGGAGCAGGCGGGCATCATCCGGCGCGGGGCCAAGCTCATCTGGTCCTACGCGAACGCCACCGTCCCGCTCGTGACCGTCGTGCTGCGCAAGGCCTACGGCGGCGCCTACATCGTCATGGGCTCGAAGTCCCTGGGCGGAGACTTCAACTTCGCCTGGCCCGGCGCGGAGATCGCCGTCCTGGGAGCCGAAGGGGCCGTGGCCATCACCGGGCGGCGCGAGCTCAAGGCCGCCGCCGAGGAGGGCCGCGACGTGGACGAAGTCAAGAACCAGCTCGTCGAGGAGTACACCCGCGAGAACGTCAACCCCTATCTGTCCGTCGCCAGCGGCGAGCTCGACGCGATCATCACGCCTGAGACGACACGCTCGAGCATCGTCTCCTCCCTGCGGATCCTCCGCTCGAAGGACCGGTCCCACCCCGGTCTCCGCCGTCACGGCAACATCCCGATGTGAGCACCCGAAAGGTATACGCATGACTTCCCAGCATTCGCAGCGATGGATCGCGCACTTCTCCGGCCAGGCCACTCCCTGGCGGACCGAACTGGCCGAGCTGGTCTCGGATCCGGCCCTGGCGGAACGGCTCGCCGGCGTGCGCGACGCCGGCGAGGCGCTCCTGGCCCCCGTCGCCCCCGAGCTCCTGTCCGTCTCCGGCAGCTTCGACCTCATCGCCGACCCGGTCGGAGCCCCGGCGAGCCCCGCGACGTCCATGCCCGGGATCTTCCTCGCCCAGTACGGCGCCTATCTCGACATCGCCGAGGCCATCGGCTCCGAGCCCGACGCCGCCTTCGGACACTCGCAGGGGGTCCTCGGCGCGGCGGCCACCGACTCGGACCCCGTGCGCCTGTACGCCCTGGCCCGCCTCCTGGGGGCTGCCACGGCCCGTCAGACGCTGCGCGCGGGAGCCCTCCCCGTGGGAGAGGCCACCCCCATGCTCGCCCTGCTCGGCGTCGACCCGGCCAAGCTCAGCCTGCCCGAGAACGTGACGGTCGGCATCGTCAACACCGCCACCGACGTGGTCGTGGTGGGCCCCCCGCCCGATCTGGTCGCCCTGGCGGGGCGAGTGGAGGCCTCCAGCCAGTTCCTCGACGTGTCGGCCCCCTTCCACAGCCCGCTCCTCGAGCCGGCCGTCGCCCAGGTCCTCGACTGGGCGGGCAGATGCGGCCTGGGCGACGTCGAGGGCCTGACCCGCGCCTGCCTGACCGACAGGCTCGACTGGGCCGCGCAGACGCGCGCGACCGTGCCCGCCGGAGGAGTGGTCGTCAACGTCGGCCCGGGCACCGGCCTGGCCCGCATCGCCGTCGACAACCTGGCCGGGTCGGGCGCCGCCTACGTCGAGGCCGGGACCTCGCCCGCCCGCGACGACCTGGCCGCCGGCCGGCCCCGAGAGACCCGCACGGAGGACTGGGCGGACTTCGCGCCGCGCACCCGCAGGATCGACGGGAAGGACGTCCTGGAGACCGCCTTCACCCGCCTGACCGGGCGCTCGGCCATCCTCGTGGGAGGCATGACCCCCACCACCGTCGAACCCGACATCGTCGCCGCCGCGGCCAACGCCGGCCACTGGGTGGAGATGGCCGGGGGAGGGCAGGTGAGCGAGGAGATCCTCTCCGACCACCTCGCGGGCTTGGCCGACAGGCTCGAGCCGGGGCGCGCCGCCCAGTTCAACGCCATGTTCCTCGACCCCTACCTGTGGGACCTGCACTTCGGCTCGCGACGGCTCGTCTCGCGCAAGCGCGGCTCCGGGGCCCCCATCGACGGCGTCGTCATCTCCGCCGGCGTGCCGGATCTGGAGGAGGCCGTCGAGCTCGTCCTGCGCCTGCGATCCGAGGGATTCCCCTACGTCGCCTTCAAGCCCGGGACCGTCGGGCAGATCCGGCAGGTCATCGCCATCGCCCGGGAGCTCGACGAGCGCGGCGCCGACATCCCGCTCATCGCCATGATCGAGGACGGGCAGGCCGGAGGCCACCACTCGTGGGAGAGCCTCGACGAGCTCCTCCTGGCCACCTACGCCGACCTGCGCCACGCCGGCGTCGTCCTGTGCGTCGGCGGGGGGCTGGGCGACCCCGAGGTCGCCGCCTCCTACCTGGACGGCTCGTGGGCGCTCGCGGCAGGACGCTACGCCATGCCCGTCGACGGGGTGTTCATCGGCACGCCCCTCATGGCGTCCCGCGAGGCCGCGACGAACTCGCAGGTCAAGCGGCTCCTCGTCGAGACGCCCGGCATCGAGGAGGGCACGTGGGTGCGGCGCGGAGAGGTCCGCGGCGGCATGACCTCGGGCCTGTCCCAGCTGCACGCCGACATCTACGAGGTCGCCAACGCCAGCGCCGCGTGCTCCCGCCTCCTGGCCGAGGTCGGCTCCGACGAGCGCGCCATCGCCGCGCGCCGCGACGAGATCGTCGAGGCGCTCAGCCGCACCGCCAAGCCCTACTTCGGCGACATCGAGGAGATGACCTACCGCCGGATGCTCGAGCGGTACGTCGAACTCGCCTACCCGTGGGTGGACGAGTCCATCGGCCAGCGCTTCGCCGAACTGCTCGACCGGGTCGAGGGGCGCCTGTGCGAGGCCGACCACGGCGCCTGGCCGAGCGTCTTCGACGGGCCGGTCGACGATCCCGCCGCGGCCATCGAGAAGCTCGCCGCCGCCTACCCGAAGGCCGACACCCTCTGCGTCACGCCCGCCGACGCCGCCTTCTTCGTGGACCTGACGCGCAAATACCCCAAGCCGGTGCCGTTCGTCCCCGTCATCGACGCGGACATCTCGCGCCGCTGGGCCTCGGACACGCTGTGGCAGTCGCACGATCCCCGCTACGCGGCCGACGCCGTGCGCATCATCCCCGGCCCCGTCTCGGTCGCCTGGGTCAAGCGGCTCGACGAGCCCGTCGTGGAGATCCTCTCCCGCTACGAGGAGGCGGCCGTCAAACGCCTGGGCGAGGCGACGCCCGCGTTCAGCCGCATCGCCGAGACGGTCGAAGGCTACCTCGCCTCCGCGCAGTACATCGTCTGGCGCGGGCACCTCACCGACAACCCGGCCCGAATCGACGGGGCCCGGCTGGAGAACGGCGACGGCGGATGGGAGATCGCCGTCCCCTTCGACTCGATCTGGGACGGGACCGGCGCCCAGGCGCACGCCGTCACCGAGATCCGCATCCCCCTGACCGTCCCCGACGGCGCCGGGACCGGAGCCTACCCGATCGTCGACGACGCCCGCCTGGGAGCCGCCATGCGCGGGCTCCTGGAGGCCACCGCCGGGGTGGGGGCCTCCTCGATCGGCGGCACCCCCATCGCATCCCTGCCCGACGACGGCGAGAGCTTCACCTTCCACTTCGACGCCGACGCCGCCTCGGCCCACGCCCTAGTGTGCGCGCCGGGCGACACGGCCACCGCCGGGGCCGTCCCCAGCTCGCTCTTCGGCTCGTGCTGGCCGACGATCTACGGCGCGATCGGGGCCGCGAAGCTCAACGGGTACCCGGTCGTCGAAGGCCTGTTCCTGGCCGTCCACCTCGACCACAGCGAGCATCTGCGCGTGCCCGTCGAGGAACTGGACGGGCAGCTGACCGCCGCGTCCCACGCCACGGGCGTCTCCGACACCGGCGCGGGCCGGGTGATCGGCATCGAGACCCGGGTCGTGGACGACTCTGGCCGCGAGGTCGCCTTCTTCGTCGACCGCTTCGCCATGCGCGGCCGCATCGGGGAGGAGGCCCTGGCCGACCCGGCGCCGCGCGGCGGCGTCGTGGACGTCGTGGAGACCCCCAGGTCCCACCTGGGCACCGCGACGGTGACGGCACCGACGAACATGACCGCCTTCGCGATGGTCTCCGGCGACTACAACCCGATCCACACCTCGCGCGCGGGCGCCGCCTTCGCCGGCGTCGAGGAGCCGATCGTCCACGGCATGTGGCTGTGCGCCGCCGCCGAATACCTCACCCAGTCCATCGTCGGCACCCGGATCCTCGGCTGGACCTACCGCATGTTCGCCATCGTCCCCCTCGGGGCGAAGATCGAGGTGCGCGTCGAGAGGGTCGGGCGCGTGCGCGGCGGCGGGCTGGCCCTGGAGGTCACGTGCACCGCCGACGGGGTCGTGGTCGCCACGGCGAGCGGTGCCGTCGCCGCGCCGTCCACCGCCTACCTGTACCCGGGCCAGGGGATCCAGGCCCAGGGCATGGCCCTCGACGAGCGCGCGGTCTCGCCCGCCGCCCGCCGGACGTGGGAGCGGGCCGACGCCCACACCCGCGAGAAGCTCGGCTTCTCGATCCTGGCGGTCGTGCGCGACAATCCGCGCGAGCTCGTCGCCAACGGCGTGCGCTACCACCACCCCGAAGGCCTGCTCAACCTCACCCAGTTCACCCAGGTCGCCCTGGCGACCGTCGCCGCGGCGCAGACCGAGCGCCTGGCCGACGAGGGCGCCCTGGTCAAGGGCGCGCGGTTCGCCGGCCATTCGCTCGGGGAGTACACGGCGCTGTCGGCCTACGCCGAGGTCTTCCCCCTGGAAGCCGTCCTGGAGATCGTCTTCCAGCGCGGCTCGACCATGCACAACCTCGTCCCGCGCGACGCCGAGGGACGCTCCGACTACCGCCTCGGGGCGCTGCGCCCCAACCAGTTCGGCGAGCGCGACGTGGTCGGCTACGTCGAGTCGATCTCCGAGCGGACGGGCGAGTTCCTGGAAGTCGTCAACCTCAACCTGGAGGGCCAGCAGTACGCCGTGGCCGGGACCGTCGCGGGCCTTGAGGCCTTGGCCGAGGACGCCAACCGCCGTTCCCGCGAGGCCGGGGGCAAGGCGTCCTTCATCCTCATCCCCGGCATCGACGTCCCCTTCCACTCGCGGGTCCTGCGCGGAGGCGTCCCCGACTTCCGGGGGCTGTTGGAGGACCTCCTTCCCCAGTCGATCGACCCGGAGGCCCTCGTCGGGCGCTACATCCCGAACCTCGTCGCCCGGCCCTTCGAGCTCACCGAGGACTTCGCCCGCTCGATCCTGGACGTCGCGCCCTCCGAAGCCGTCGCCGAGCTCGTCGAGGACTTCGAGGGCAACCTCGCGGCCGACCGGGACAGGGTGGTGCGCACGCTCCTCATCGAGCTCCTCGCCTGGCAGTTCGCCTCCCCTGTGCGGTGGATCGAGACCCAGCAGGTGCTGCTGGACGCGGGCGTGGCCGAGTGGGTGGAGATCGGCCTGGCCGAATCGCCGACCCTGGCGAACATAGCCGCGCGCACGGTCGCAGCCGCCGGAGCGGACGTCACCGTGCTCAACGTGGCCCGCGACGCGGCGCGCGTGCGCCGCGAGGACGTCGCGGCCGCCTCCGAGGAGGCCGCTGCCGAGCCATCCGCGCAGCCGGCCTCCGAGCCGGCGGCCGCTCCCGCGGTCTCGGCTGCGCCCGCAGCCCCGGCCGCACCGGCGGCCCCGGCGGACGTGCCCGACGCCGAGTTCACCGCGGGCGACGCCCTCGACGCGCTCCTCGCCCTGCACACGAAGATCCGTCCCGAGCAGATCGCCGACGCGGACTCCGTGGAGACCCTGGCCAACGGCGTCTCCTCCAAGCGCAACCAGATCCTCATGGACCTGACGGCCGAATTCGGACTGGCCTCCATGGACGGGGCCGCCGAGGCGCCCCTGTCCAAGCTGCGGCCCGGAGTGGTCGGGGGAGCCCACGGGTACAAGCCCTTCGGCAAGTACCTGACCGAGGCGATCTCCGGCAAGCTCCGGCAGGTCGCGGGCGCGGCGGGCGCCAAGCCCTCCCGCGTGGCCGACTACCTCTCCTCGGCGTGGGGCCTCGGCCCGGGCTGGGCGACGCACGTCAGCGTGGCGCTCGTCCTGGGCAGCCGCGAGGGCAAGTCGATGCGCGGAGGCGATCTCGCCACGATCGCCCCGTCGAAGAAGTTCGACGCGATGATCGACGAGGCCGTCGCCCAGGTCGCGGCCCGCCGCGGCGTCGCCCTCGCCAAGCCCTCGGCGGGCTCGAGCGGGGGAACCGTCGACCCGGCCGCCCTCCAGGCCGTCACCGGCCACCTGACCGACGCGCTCGCCGAATCCGCCCGCACCCTCCTCGCCCGCCTCGGCAAGGAGCAGCCCGCAGCCGAGACGCCCGACGGTGAGGACCTCGCCCTGCGCGAGGCCGTGTCGGCCGAGCTCGGCGACGGCTGGGAGTCGTTCGTCAAGCCGGCCTTCGACCCCGATCGCGCCGTGCGCCTGAACGACCGGTGGGCGAGTGCGCGCGAAGACGTCGCACGCATCGCCGCCGGATACGAGGTCGACGGCAACTTCGAAGGCGTCGGGGAGGAAGTCGCCCGGCAGGCCCGCTGGCACGCCAAGCGCCGCCCCGAGCACGCCGAGCGCCTCGAGGCCATAGCCCGGGCCGCCGCAGACGCGACCCCGGGAGCCTTCTCCGGGCAGGTCGCGGTCATCACCGGCGCCGCCCCCGGCTCGATCGCCGGCGCGGTGGCCGCCAGGCTCCTGGCCGGCGGGGCGACCGTCATCGCCACGTCCTCGCGGGTCGACCCCGCACGGCTGACGTGGGCCGCCGGGCTCTACCGGGAGAGCGCCCGGGGCGACGCCGAACTCTGGCTCGTCCCGACCAACCTGGCCAGCCTGCGCGACATCGACGCGCTCATCGAATGGGTCGGGGCCGAGCAGAGGGCGACCATCGGAGCCTCCTCGACCGTCCTCAAGCCCGCCATGGTCCCCGACATCCTCTTCCCCTTCGCCGCCCCTCCGGTCTCCGGATCGCTCGAGGAGGCCGGGACGGCCGCCGAGAACCAGGCCCGCGTCCTGCTGTGGGGCGTCGAACGGCTCATCGGCGGGCTTTCGCGCATCGGCGAGGACACCCACGTCGGCCACCGCCTGCACGTCGTCCTGCCCGGCTCGCCCAACCGCGGAACCTTCGGCGGGGACGGAGCCTACGGCGAGGTCAAGGCGGCCTTCGACGCCATCGTCAACAAGTGGGCCGTCGAACGGTGGGGCAGGCGCGTGTCCATCGCCCACGCCATCATCGGCTGGGTGCGGGGCACCGGGCTCATGGGACGCAACGACCCGCTCGTGGCCGCCGTCGAGGCGGCGGGCGTGCGCACGTGGGACACCTCCGAGATCTCGGCCGAACTGGTCGGCCTGTGCGCGGGCGAGGCCCGCGAGGCGGCCGCGCGCGAGCCGGTCGTCGCCGACTTCACCGGCGGCCTGGACAAGGTCGACCTGCGCCGGCTGCGCCCCGACTTCCCCGCCCCCGCGGTGGACGCCGCGCCCGAGGCGCGCACCGTGCCCGCCCTGGCGAACGTCGACGGGCCGGAAGAGCACGCAGCCCCCCGCGAGGCCTTCGCCTCCGGCACGGCCCGACCCGAGGACCTCGTGGTCGTGGTCGGCGTGGCCGAGGTGGGCCCGTGGGGGTCCTCGCGCACGCGGCTCGCCGCCGAGCTGGGCATCCAGCGCTCCGGCGACGTCGAGATGACCGCCGCGGGCGTCCTCGAACTGGCGTGGATGATGGGCCTGCTCACCTGGCACGACACTCCGAAGTCGGGCTGGTACGACGCCTCCGGCGCGCTCGTCCCCGAGGAGGATGTCTACGAGCGCTACCGCGACGAGGTCGTCGCCCGCTGCGGCATCCGCTCGTTCATCGACGACGGGCCGCTGGCCGACCTGGGGTCCATCGACATCGCGCCAGTGCGCCTGGAGTCGGACGTGACCTTCACCGTCGCCGACGAGGCCGCCGCCCGCGCGCACGCCGAAGCCGACCCCGAGACGACAACCGTCGCCCTCGTCGACGACGAGTGGACGGTCACCCGCAAGGCCGGCGCCCTGACGTACGTGCCGCGCCGCACGACCCTCTCCCGCACCGTGGGCGGACAGATCCCGACCGGCTTCGACCCGTCGCACTGGGGCTTCCCGGCCTCGATGATCGAGTCGATCGACCGCATGGCCATCTGGAACATGCTGACGACCGTGGACGCCTTCGTCGGCGCGGGCTTCTCCCCGGGCGAGCTGCTGCAGGCCGTCCACCCCAGCGAAGTCGCCTCCACCCAGGGCACCGGCTTCGGCGGCATGACCTCCATGCGCCGCTTCTACATCGACCGGTTCCGGGGCCGGGAGCGCCCCCAGGACCTCCTCCAGGAGGCGCTCGCCAACGTCATCGCCGCGCACACGATGCAGTCCTTCGTCGGCGGGTACGGGTCGATGATCCACCCGGTCGGCGCCTGCGCGACCGCCGCGGTCTCGGTCGAGGAGGCGGTCGACAAGATCGCCGCCGGCAAGGCTTCGTTCGTGGTGGCCGGCGGCATCGACGACATCAGCATCGAGTCGGTGACCGGCTTCGGCGACATGAGCGCGACGGCCGACACGGCCGCGCTGGCCGCCAAGGGCATCCCCGAGCGCTTCTACTCTCGCGCCGGCGACCTGCGCCGCGGCGGCTTCATCGAGGGCCAGGGCGGAGGCACCGTCCTGCTGGCCCGCGGGGACCTGGCCGAGGAGCTCGGCCTGCCCGTGCTCGCCGTGGTCGGCTACGCCCAGTCCTTCGCCGACGGCGCCCACACCTCGATCCCGGCCCCCGGCCTGGGAGCGCTGGCCGCCGCCCGCGGCGGACGGGACTCGCGCCTGGCGGGCAACCTCGCGGCCCTGGGAGTCTCCGCGGACGACATCTCGGTCGTCTCCAAGCACGACACGTCGACGAACGCCAACGACCCCAACGAGGCCGAACTGCACTCCCTGATCGCCCAGGCGCTGGGCCGCAGCGAAGGCAACCCGCTCTACGTCGTCTCCCAGAAGACCCTCACGGGGCATTCCAAGGGCGGCGCCGCTCTCTTCCAGCTGGCGGGCCTGACCCAGATCTTCGCCAGCGGCCTGATCCCCGGCAACATGGCGCTGGACTGCATGGACCCCGTCTTCGAGGAGGACTCCTTCCTCGTCTGGCCGCGCAGCCCCTTCCAGCACGAGGGCGTCAAGGCGGGCCTGATCTCCTCGCTCGGCTTCGGCCACGTCTCGGCGCTCCTGGCGCTGGCCGCCCCCGGAGCCTTCGAGGCCGCCGTCGAACGCGCCCACGGCGCCGACCGCGTCGAGGAGTGGAAGCGCCGGGCGGCTGGGCGGACCCGGGCCGGGCAGCGTCTGCTCGAGGAGGCCATGCTCGGCCGTGTCAGCCTGTACGAGCCCATTAAGGACCGCCGCTTCTCCGGCGGGGGCGCCCACGCCGACGAGGTGGCCATGCTCCTGGACGGATCGGCTCGCCTGGGCTCCGACGGCTTCTACCCGAAGGCTCGGTGACCCCGGGCGTGGGAATCCTCGGCACGGGCCTCGACGTCGTCGACGTCGAGGCCTTCGCCGCGCAGCTGAACGAACCGGGCACGTCCTTCGCGCGCGTCTTCACCGCCCGCGAACGGCGCGAGGCCCGCTCGCGGGCAGCCGCGCACGCCCCCGGTGGTGCCGGGTCGGGACGGTGCGATCCGGGGTCGGACGGCGCCGTACCCTGCCGGGAGGCCCCCGGGCCGGCAGACGCGAACGGCGTCGCGGCGCCGGGCGGGAGGCCCGATCCCCGGGCC
>ERZ773075.34-NODE-34-length-128434-cov-43.9715_pt1 | contig 128434 bp, 125 predicted proteins | sample MGYA00580614_ERZ773075 | MGnify/ENA primary metagenome ERZ773075 (study PRJEB29015, sample SAMEA2738021) | human oral metagenome | biome: human oral; feature: human-associated habitat; material: dental | place: China | collected 2043 ...
TGGAATTAGAGAAAGTGATACCCTGGGTGAGAGTGGGGTTGGGGAGGATAGTGAATTGCGCCCGATTACCAGCACTAGCTGGCGTTGGCACCGGATACTGCGCCTCGGTCCAGGTTACCCCCTTATCGAGAGTGCCACTGATGCGCGCCTTATATATACCACTTTCTCGTGGAATAAACTCTTGGTCATAGGCATAGGTTGCACCCGGCGCAAGGCTATTAACCGTATCAAAGCGAGCGTCGGCATTTCGTCCGCTCGGACTAGTAATTGCCGCGCCAAAATAACCGAGGTCGATTGGCTTCGGACTATTGTTTTTAACCGTGAAGCGGATCCGCGTTGATTGCCCAACGTGAGCTCGTTGGTTCTGAATAGTTACTGGGGAAGTTACTGTTGGCGCCGTCTGCACAAACGTCGACACTTCACGGCTATGGCCCGGAGCCGATTCTGGATAATTATTACTCCAACCGTTGCCCTCACGGTAATTTGTGATCCAGAACTTATAATTCTCCTCTTTGGTTAACTTAGTTGTCACTCGGTAGGTATATGTCTGCCATGGCTCAAGAATAACCCGTTGGCTACCAAAGTCATAGTTGTTCCACTTGCTATCACGGGCGGCTATCGCCATAGTGCCTAGATCACGGCGCTGATTTGTGGCGTTACGGATAGTGAACGATGCAGTTATGGTCATGTCCGTAAATAGTTTTGACCCGGTCCCCTCCGTTCTCACTGACAGCGGCGATTCAATTCGCACAGATTTCAGTGGCGAACCAAACCATTCGTTAAAGAAGCGCCAAAAATTACGATTACCATACGCGCCACAATGTGCCGTTCCTGGATAGGCGTCAAGGGCACCTTGATTTGGCTGATATGGGGTATAGTTGTACAAGTTGGCTGTTGCTTGATTCTCGATATATACCCATGAGCCGCCGCAGGCTACGTTTGTGTTGTACTGGATATAGTTTGATCGGCCAGCCTTATAGCGATATTCACCCGGTCGATTGGTGTATAGCCGGAATTGGCGCGCTGCCATCCGCAATTGGTTGTACATGCCGGCATATTCACTTGAGCAGTTTGCCGTATTACCCGGGCCGCTATCTGGACAGGCAAAGCCCATAGCATACTTGTACTGACTCTTGAGCGGCCAGACATCAGTAAACAACGACCCCTGTTCTTTCTTTAGCGTTACAAGCATTACTTGCGGATTAATACCAAATTCTTTTGATACATTCCAGATAATATTAGCCACCGACAGACCGCCAGCAAACCAGCCGCCACCCCTTTCAAACGAGGTCTCTTTCGTACTTGGATTTTCGTGATAATCACGCAGGCAGGCATACGGTGGGCCGTGCCAACCACGCTTAGCCGCATATTGCGCTCGCGTACCTCCGCCATACTCGGATGGCCCAGTTCCCCATGTATCGCAGGCTGGCGTATGACTGTTGATAAAGTTTTGAATATCTTGAACGCTTGAAAATGTATTGGTGTCATAAAAAACATTGTCATCAATAATTCGCCCGGGACTCCATGGTGACAATGCTCCTGTTTTTGGCCAGAAGACAGCCCCTAGACCAACAACACCAACGACGATCAGTGTATACCCGACACGCTTTAGCCAAGATAACTTCACACGCTGCAACCGAATCATCGTAGCCCCTCCTTACGGAACGACGGCCCGTTCGTAGACTCCCCGGCGTATACACCCGACGAGTAAGCAACTTTTATCGACATATCAGTGCCCGATGGTAATTCTGACAGTGGAATCTCGGCCATCCGACAATTCGTCGAGCTCGGACCAGCGTATGCGCCAGTTTGGCGCGAAACTTGACCACCAGACCAGTAGACCGTGAAGGTACAGCTGCCGCCATTTTCGACAATAGCGTTAACGCCACCATCAATCTGTAGACGCTGTCCGTCGCCACTGAGGCCGTAGCCGCTCACAATCGGCGTTACTGCTCGTTTTGAACCGCGTTGCTCGCCAGGACCGGCTGGCTTATCGGAGCTTCGACCATCGCGCTCTTCTGGCTTCGTCTTACTGTCGTCAACTTTCTTATTGCCGTCTTTGTTGCTGTTATTTTCCTTTGCTCGGGACGAATTAGCATCATCCTTGGCCCGCTCTGTTTGTTGTGGCCGCGTTATCGCATAAACAACCGCCGCAATAGCAATCACGACAATCGCACTTACTAAACTAATTATTACAATCTTGGTCCTCTTTGGCGATGTTTGTTTAACTCGCATAGCGTTGTTTCCCCTGTTTTATCCTATCAGCTTAAGCATAACAGTTAATCGTTGGGTTTTCAATATTTTTGCCAATAAAGATGCTATAATATCCCGTATGAATGCACAGAAATCCCAAGTTAAACCACCATTGGTGTCAATTATTACCGCCACCTATAATGACGAAACATACATTGAGTCCTCAATTCGCTCCGTGCTGTCACAGGATTTTACTGATTTCGAATACCTTATTATTAATGATGGCTCAACCGATAATACAAAAAAAATCGTTCAGCGCCTTCAAAAAGAAGATAGCCGCATTCGCCTCATTAATCAAAAAAATAGCGGCCTCGTGGCTTCACTCAACCGCGGCATTACCGAAGCGCATGGCACTTACATCGCTCGCATTGATGGCGACGATGAATGGTTGCCGCACAAGCTAAAGACTCAAGTCGCTATGTTGGAGAAAAATAAAAACTTGGTTCTAGTTGGTGGTGGTGCAGAGATTATGAACCAAGATAGCGTACCAACTGGTTTTATTTTTAATGTTGCTCGTGACGAAGATATTAGACTTGGCCTTTGCATTTTTAATCAATTCTGCCATTCATCGGTCATTTATCGCCGCCAGGCGGCACTTGACGCTGGTCTTTACCCTGACACCTGTCCAGCCGAGGATTATGACCTGTTTAGTAAATTTGCCGAACACGGTGAACTTGCCAACGTACCTTACCCCGTTTTTCGCTATCGCATCAGTGACGGCAGTATCTCGGCTAAACGCCGCGATGAGCAAAATCGTCTCGCTAAAAGGTTTTCGCTTCGCAACTGGGATATCGTTCAACCGACGGTCACTAGTCGTGCCGACATCAAACGTGCTTTCGCCTATTATCTCAAAAATCCAATTAACCATGATTTTGGAATTAGCCACAAGCACGCCTACACGTTTGTACTAATGCGCATTGGTTATCGTATGCTTCAAAAGGGACAGGTTGGTAAGGGGCTCCGTCAGCTTTGGAACGTGGCATCAACCGGGCGCACTGCCGCCAAGATCGTTGTTAAGTGGGGACTTGATATCATTAAGATTAAGCTTAGACCATCACGTCGAAAAACAAAAATAGCAGCTTAGTAGTACGAAGACAGAAGATCACCAAACTATTGGACGGGCTATCCTTTTCTATCTGTGATCGTGGCGCCACTGCCGCGGAATCAATGTTAATCCCCCAAACGACTGCCCAACCACTGAAAAGTCTTTCGTGATAGTAAATTCCTCGGCACGATAAGCAACGTCATACTTTACTGACCCATCGTGATTGAGAAGATTAACATCAACATAATACGACCCCGGGCCCAAGTTTGCCTCGATATCAAGTGTCAGCTTTTTATCTTTTGGTAGCTCAGCGAAACCCTCACGATTAGTAATAAAATTCGATACCAAATCACTGTCCTTGCGATACAAATCAACCATGATTGCTCGCGTCTTATCATGATGCCAAGCGATATCAAACGAGATGGTCTCGCCAACCTTAAAGCTGCGCTGTTTTTTACCTGTCGCGTCGCGGATCGTAATGTCAACATTTTCGCCGGTATATTGCCGATTCCTATCAATACTTGCGTCAATCACTGCTTGGTTAAGCCGACTATACTCATCAGCCACCTGTACTGGGTTTCCCTCTTTAATGATCTTGCCATCCTGAATTAGCACAGCACGATTACAAAACTTCTTGACTGTTTCCATATCATGTGTCACCAGGACAACTGTTTGTCCACTGGCCTTATACTGCTCAAATATGTCGATACACTTGCGCTGAAATGCCTCATCACCGACAGCCAACACTTCATCGAAAATCATAATATCATTACGCGCCTTAATTGCTACCGAAAACGCCAACCGCACCTGCATACCCGACGAATAATTTTTCAGCTTCTGATCCATGAACGGTTCAAGTTCAGCAAAGGCAACAATCTCATCATACATTGCCTCCATCTCTTTACGGGTAAACCCGAGTAGCGCTCCGTTCAAAAAAACATTGTCTCGGCCAGACAGCTCCGGGTTAAAGCCGACACCCAGCTCAATAAATGGCGTTAGCTTACCGTGTAGCTGAATACTGCCGCTCGTCGGTTGATATACACCGGCGAGAATTTTAAGCATGGTACTTTTTCCTGAGCCGTTCCGACCAACAACCCCGAAAAAGTCACCCTGATCAATAGTAAAACTAACCCCGTCTAGCACTTTTTGGACGGTCTTTTTATTTCGTTTAATAATGTTAACAAAAGCATGCTTAATGCTTGAGTTCTTGGTCTGCGGCAGCACAAACTCTTTATGTATATCCTTGATTATAATCGCCGGCTTTGCCATCTAAATATCCTCCGCAAATGAACGTTGCTTACGCTGGAAATGCCACCACCCTAGCCCAAACAGCCCAAGGGTTATCGCGATCGGGATGAACCATAGTAACGGGTTGTGAAACGTCTGCCAAATCGTTTGAGAGGCTGAATTATTGGGCATGAGTACATGCCGAGCATCCTGAATAATTTGTGTGACTGGGTTTAAAAACGCCACCTTCTGGATAACTGCAGGCATATAGATGATGGCAAAGATGATACCACTGGCATAGAACCCAGCCTGCAACAAAATCTCCCAGATATACGCGATATCACGAAACGTTACGTAGAGTGCCGAGAGTAGCAGAGATAGGCCAATTGATAGCAAAAATAACTGGGCAATTATTGGGATTAACAACAACCATAACAAGGTTGGCATCAAACCACTCAGTAGCGCAAAAATTATCACCACAACCATCCCGAGACCAAGGTTGATCAGCGCCGAGACAGAACTAGCAACCACCAGGAGGTGTCTCGGGATTGCTACTTTACGAATTAGTTGCCCATTTTCCACTACCGAACGAGTACCTACCATCGTTGCCTCAGAGAAAAAATTCCATAGCACGACGCCAACTAATAACCAGACGCCAAAATATTCAATCCCTTTACTGCCCTGTGGGAACGCATAGGTAAACAATACATATAAAATGCCGAATATGAACAGCGGCTTCAGAAGCGACCACACATACCCGAGGGCAGAGTTTTGATAACGAACCTTAAAGTCCGTGCTAACCATTGCGCGCAAAATTGCCCAATTTTTTTCATTACCAAAGAGATGTTTCACCCCCCGATTATACCAAATTACACCAAAAAGATATATACTTGTAAAATGAATCATGATCAATTACGGGTCATTATCGTACGAAATGCCGCACCTCATGATTTTGGTGGTGGCGAGCGATTTCCAGTGTTCTTAGCCCAAGAACTACGAGAGCTGGGCCATTTGCCGGTTATTTTTAGTCACCACACAACACTCGGTAATTACGCTAAGCACGAACGGTTGACTTATCGCCGCTCTTGGTGGTGGTCCAGGCAAAACTGGAGTGGTTGGCGAGTTGTATTAACACCACTATATGTACTCTGGCAGCTGCTACTCACTTTGTATTATATTGTCCAATTTTATCGCTACAAAGCTGACGTTGTTCACCTGCAGAGTAAGGATGATTTTATTGCCGGGTCAATTGCTGGTAAGCTTATCGGTGCTCGCGTTATCTGGACCGACCACGCTGACCTCAAGCATGTCTGGAAACAGCTCGGCGTATGGTATAAAAACCCGACTGGTAAGCTGGTTGCTTGGGCGGCACGCTTTGCCGACGCAATTACCCTCGTTAGCCAGAGTGAATGCCGCCTTGTCTCTGATAATCTGCCGTCAACCTCACCAATTCATCACAAATTAACCGTTATCTATAATGGTGTCAACGACCAGAAGCCACCACACGCACCCATCAAAAGCCGCCTGTTCACGTTCTGTATTGCCGGCCGTCTGGTTGTTGATAAGGGAATTAGTGAAGCAATCGCTGCATTCAAACGACTTCACGCTACACATCACAACACGCGCCTCATTCTGATCGGTGACGGACCAGATCGTTCACGGTTTGAGAAACAAGCCAAAGGGTTACCGGTCACTTTTCGCGGCCACCAAACAGACCCCCTCCCTGAAGTTGCCACCGCTGACGTATATCTTCATCCAACATACCACGAGGGGTTTAGTGTTTCACTCGTTGAGGCCAGTATGCTCCAGCTACCAATTATCGCCACTGACGTTGGCGGCAATCCAGAGATTATTCATCATAACAAGACCGGCCTCCTCGTCCCTGCAAAAGATTCAACAGCACTGCATCGCGCCATGGAGCAGCTATATTCTAACCCCAAGCTTCGCGTACGTCTAGCCGCCGCTGCCCGCCGTCAATATCTCGCCTCGTTTGTTTTTCATACCATTGTCAAAACACAATTTATTCCTTTGTATGAAAACGGTTTATAATATACCTATGAAGATTCGTATAGAAACCGCCGCCCTCACCGCTCCCAATATATCTGGCGTTGGTCATTACACCCGCATGTTGACTAATAGCCTGGCTCGTTATTCACCGCCGGGAACTGAGGTTTCAGCGTTTTATTTCAATTTTCTGAGCAAACATCAAGATCCCATATTAGACGGCTCAGTTAAGCATGAAAAACACACGCTCATGCCGCAGCGGCTATTTGCCAAGCTCCAGAGTTACGGTCTACCGCTACCGTACGACCTGCTGTCTTCACCTGTCGACGTCGCTATTTTTCCAAATTTTGACCGCTGGACAACCAGTAAAGCAACCATCACCGCCGTCGTCATTCATGACCTCGGCTATCTTTATTTTCCCGAAACGATCGAGCGGCGCAATTTGGCCCACTTACGCCGCCGAGTGGCTCATGCAGCCCGAACAGCGGATCTCATTATCACTGTCTCGGAGTCGGTCAAGTCAGAAATCATCGCCGAATACGGTGTGCCAGCTTCAAAAATTATCGTCACACCAATACCAGCCGACTCAATTTATTCTCAGCCGGGCGTAATTGACGTCGCCACCAAGTATAACCTACCAACCAAGCGGTATATCTTTTCGATCGGTAACCTCGAGCCGCGCAAGGATTTACCGACAATGATTGCTGCTTTTCGGGCCCTGCCAGAAAAAGTCAGAAAGCAATATTCATTGGTACTGGCTGGCGGTAAGGGTTGGAAGACCGACGCGACTGAGCGTGCCATTGCTGAAGCTCAGGCTGCGGGTGAACACGTCATCCGTCCGGGTTATATCCCTCAAGAAGATGTACCCTCATGTTATCAGCAAGCAGACCTTTTTTGCATGAGCTCCATTTACGAAGGATTCGGCATGCCGATTGTTGAGGCGCTGACTAGCGGTACGCCGGTTGTTGCCTCCGATATTCCTGTACTCCGCGAGGCTGGTGGAAATGCGGTTCTTTACGCTCAGCCTAAAAATCCCGACGACTTCATGAAAAAAATGCTCTCTATCATCGCTGACCCGCAAAAAGCACGCCTTGATATGAAAACTGCGGTTCAGGCTCATCTCAATACTATTTCCTGGCAGAATAATACCGATCGCCTCATCGCTGCTTTCAAGGAGGCCATTGCCGCTAAAAAACATCGCACCAACTAGGGTTTATGGGTTATACTTATCATTATGGCTCGTTTCAAACACTACATCACCAACCACGCCACCAAACTTCGCTACCTCCTTATCGGTACCATTAATACCGCCATTGATTTTGGTATATTGTTTATGCTAACTTGGCTTATTAGCACACCAAAAGAATTAGCTAACATCATCTCAACCACCATCGCCTTTAGCTTTAGCTTTGTTGCTAATCGATCGTTCACCTTTCGCTCACGCACCGGTAATGTTCGTCGCCAGCTACTCCTCTTTACCCTCGTCACCCTGTTTGGTCTCTGGGTAATCCAGACTATCATTATTGCGCTACTCGCGCCAATTTTCATTAGCTTTAATTTCAGTCAGCCAGTAGCACTGTTTATTAGCAAGCTCATCGCCACCGTCGCCAGCCTCATCTGGAACTACCTGCTCTATACCAACGTTGTTTTCAAAGATTAAGAGCTCTTCTGCGAGATTACTAAGTGCCGTGCACGGCCCTCGCCCTCAGAGTGGGTCTCAATATCGCTATAGTCGCTCGCCACGTGATGCACCACCCAGCGATCGGCCGAATTTAGTTCAATAATTTTCGTCTCGCCCGTCCGCCGCACTTCTTCGATCCAGCCGCGCGCCTTGTCAGCAATCTTTTCGGCATGCTGCTTCTTATAATCAGCGATATCAACATTCACTCGCACCAGCGCCGCCTGACGGTTACGCAAAATTGCTGACACCACCGCCTGTAAACTCCGCAGTGTCTCCGCATTCCGCCCAATCAGCAAGCTATTGCGCTCACTCGATGGCACAACAGCCTTGATAACATCGTCTTCAACGCTAACCTCGACATCCAGATTGAGATCAAAGAACGCCAAAAAATCCTCTAGGTATTTCTTGACAAATTCAATGGTCGCGATTTGATCCATATAGCCTCCTTAATCCTTCGCCTTTATCCGCGTAATGTTTGCCTCGGTCGCTGTGGCCGCTCGTTGCGAAGCGGCTTTTGACTTTTTTGCTGATGCGGCAGACTTGCTCGTAGATTTTGGCGAACGCTTTTCGCCGGCAATTTGTTGCATTTCCGTTCCGTCTTGCTTGAGAATAATGGCGTTTTGGATATAAGCAGCGATGTTTGAGGTTGCCATGTAGAGCGCCAGCGCCCCTGGCAAACTGATCATAATAAGGAACATAAACACCGGCATGACCTTCATCATTTTGCGCGTGACAATGGCGTTAACCTCAGTTTGGTCAGCGTTCTTACCCTCGCCCGCCTCCATCAGCACATCACGCAACCGCTTCTTGTTGTCCGAACTTGGCGACATCTGCTTTGATAATAAATATTGCAAAACAGCGGCCACCAAGGCAAGGATAAGCAACCCAATTGATACACCACTTGATGATAACGCCTGCTTCGTCAGGTCCATCAGCCCCAAGAAATTCTGGTTAAAGTGATCTGGATTGGCGATCAAGTGCTTGACCGGCTCCCACTGCTCCATTACGTCGTATGTGTACTTAGCGAGCTCTGAGCGCTGCAATACGAATATCTGCACCACACGGTAAATCGCGATCAGTACTGGCAGCTGGATAAGGAGTACTAGGATAGAGCTCATCGGCTTGATGTTATGCTTTTTGTACACATCCATCATCGCCATCGCCCGCATCTGTGGATTATTCTTATATTTTTTGTTCAGCTTGGCAAGTTCGGGCTGTATCTTACGCATCGCTTTGGCTTGATGGAGCTGCTTCTTAACCAGCGGCCACAACAGAAAACGCACAATTATTGTAAACAGTACAACGCTAACCCCAAAGTCGCCGCCTGGAATTAGCGCATAAATTGCCATCAGCAAGTTAAAAATTGGTTGCACAATAACCACATCAAACATGTTCATGTCCTCATTATACCAGAGGTGGCGCTATTTATACAGCCCCGCCTGTGAAAAGAGTTGTTTTACTGCCGTCCTTAGGTCGCTATGTGGCATCACCAGCACCTCCGGCGAAAACACCATAATAACAACATCAAACCCACCCCGAATATGTGGCAACTCGAGTCGGATAATTTCGTAAATTCGGCGACGTACGCGGTTGCGTTTGACGGCGGATTTAAGCACCTTTTTACTAATCACTACCGAAAACCGACCATGGCGACGGCGCGGATTGGCAATATATTTCATGGTGAGCTGCGATGAGCGAATTGCCCGCCCGCGCGCATAGACGTAGCGCAGACTACCATGACCATGAAATCGGTTGACGTGACGTAACATAAGTCCAGTATAGCAAAATCCCGCCCTGTTAGGCGAGGCGGGAGTTTGCGTTCTAGATAGCGATTTTAGCGCGACCCTTGAGGCGACGACGCTTCAGAACAGCGCGGCCAGCCTTGGTCGAAACACGAGCTCGAAAACCGTGCGTCTTGGCGCGATGTCGCTTGTGTGGTTGAAATGTTCGCTTTGGCATATCGTCATTTAGTGTAGCCTTTTTTGACATTTTTTGCAAGCCATGGATAAACTTTCCACCGTTTCTGCTGTTTTTTCCACATATTTATCAGAGGTGGTTCATTGCTGTGGAAAAATCACCTCGAGAGTCCCTGAATTTTATGATGGCGCCTGTGCTTGTGGAAAAGTCTGATTTTTTGCTATAGTAGGGTTATCAACGTAGTTCCGAGGGGGAAGGTATTGTGAATAGTCAAGCTATTTGGCAGGGAGTGCTGGGTGAAATTGAGGTTTCAATTCCGCCATCGTCATTTTCGACCTGGTTTAAGTCGACCGAGCTTGACATTATATCTGCTAATGAGGTGGCCGTCCTATCACCCAACCCCTTCGTGTTGACACAGCTGGAAAAACGCTACTATCAGCGCATCGCTGACGGCTTGAAGCGAAGCGGCCTTGCGGTCTCGACGATTCATTTTCGACCCAAAAAAACAGCTGCTCGAAAGCAGCGCCTCAGCCGTGATGAACCAAATTCAGCGGCCGCCACCCAACCGATCATCAAGCAGTCTAAAAAATCAGCAACCAACCTCAACCCGCGCTATACCTTTGACAACTTCATCGTTGGCTCGAGTAATGACTTGGCGCACGCCGCCTGTCAAGCAATTGCCGCTAGTCCTGGCACCAAATATAACCCGCTTTATCTCTATGGCGGTTCGGGGCTTGGTAAAACCCATTTGATGCAGGCCGTTGGTAACGAGATTATTAAGCGCCAACCCTCCGCCCGCGTACTATATACCACCACCGAGACCTTTGTGAGTGAATTTCTCGACTCGATTCGCTTCAAGAAAAAAGGATTTTCCGACAAATATCGTAACGTCGATGTCCTGATCGTTGACGATATGCAGTTTATCGCCAATAAGGAAAAAACTCAGGACGAGTTCTTTCACACTTTTAACGACCTACACCAAAACGACAAGCAAATTATCATCAGCTCTGATAAGCCGCCGAAAAGCATCCCTACCCTGACCGACCGCCTGCGTAGTCGCTTTGAGTGGGGCATGACGATTGACGTGCAGATGCCGGATTATGAAACTCGCTGTGCTATCGTCACCGCCAAGGCCAGCCTGAGCAATGTCGAATTATCCGCCGACGTTATCGAATATCTCGCCACCAATTTCAAGACCAATATCCGCGAGCTCGAGGGGGCGCTCAATCAACTCCTCGCCTACGCCGAGATGCAGAACATCACGCCCGATGCCGAAACCGCCGAGGGGCTGCTCGGTAATATCAAGCGCTCTCGCCCGCAACATATCACCGCCAAGCAAATTATCGACAAAACTGCTCGCCACTTTGGCGTTGAGGTCAAGGATGTGTGTTCACCAAAGCGCGATAAATACATCATGCAGCCACGCCAAATTGCCATGTACCTGCTGCGCAGCGAGCTCAAGATGAGCTTTCCAAAAATTGCCCAAGAGCTTGGCCGCAAAGACCACACCACCGCCATTCATTCGGTTGACAAAATTAGCAAGGAGATGCTCATTAGCGTCAACATTCGTGAACAAATTAACGACATCCGGGACAAGCTCTATGTGTAAAACCTGGGTAAAACGTGCGCGTAACCAGCGACAAACTTGTGAACGACTATCCACTAATCTGGTTATCATCAAATGGGCTAAGCAGCATCACGTGGATAATCGGCGTCTTGTCCACGACACCATACCCAGCAAATCCACTATCTTTTCCACTGACATAATACCACTACTACCCCTGTCCGAACACGATCTTTACCCAGTTTCCACAGTACCTATTATTACTAACTACTGAATAAAGATAAGAAAAAGGATTATAATAAGAATATGAAGCTCACCGTCACCCAAGAAAACCTCGCCAGAGCCCTCGCTAATGTCGGGCGCATCGCCGCTAGTCGTAACGAACTGGCGATACTGAATAACATTTTATTACGAACCGATGGCTCTCGGCTGGTCGTAGCGGCGACGAATCTGGAGATCGCCTCTACCCAGTATGTTGGCGCCAAGGTCGAGAGGCCCGGCTCGATAACTATCCCAGCCCGACTAGTGAGCGAGTTTGTCGCCAGCCTGCCAAGTGGTACGGTCGAGTTGGAGGTTAAGGACGAGCATCTACATCTGACCGCAGACAAGTTTTCATCCGTTATTAATGGTGTCGTGGCGGATGAGTTTCCGGAGCTACCGACAGTGGATGAGCAGACGGCGGTGCGACTGGATATGAGTGCCGATGAGCTAAAAAAGGCAGTTTCGCAAACCATTATCGCGACGTCTAGTGATGCCACGCGGGCGGTGTTAACTGGTGTGTACTGGCATACCTATAATGGTGAGTTGTATCTAGCGGCCACGGACGGTTATCGGTTGGCGGAGAAACGGCTGATGAGATTTGACGGTGAAATTACCGCCATCGTGCCAGCATCGACACTCCAGGAGGTGCTGCGGAGTCTCGATACCGAAACAAGTGACGTAAGTTTGTTTTTTGATGAAACACAGGTCGGGTTTCGGACGGATCACTTAGAGATCGTGAGTCGGCTAATCGATGGTAAATTTCCCGACTATCGTCAACTGATTCCTAAACTCGCCGAGACCGAGGTGGTAATTAGAAAAGCCGATTTCCTGCGCATCACCAAGGTTGCCAGTCTCTTTGCGCGCGAATCGGGTGGCGGCATTACCCTCAAGGCTAGTCACGAGCAAGCGCTACTATCAATCCATTCAATTGCTTCGGAGCTCGGTGAGAATACCTCTGAGGCTAGTGCCGAGGTGTCGAGCGACGGCGAGATTACGCTCAATTCTCGTTATCTGATCGAGTCACTTGGCGCCACTGATGGCGAGACTGTCACCTTCTCGTTTAACGGCAAACTGTCGCCATGCGTCATCCGCGAGCAGACCCCCACGCCAGATTGTATGCATATTGTTATGCCGTTGAAGCGCTAGGCTAGTTGAGTGATCGACCGTCTTGAGTAATGGCAATTCGTCGACTATTATCGTAATCAATAGTGATATTGTAGGCTAATTTATCCTCAACAGTAATAGTAAATGATAGCGTATTTTTTCCTGATGATGTATCACGTACGATATCTTTTATCGTTGTTTGTGTAGCGATACGTGATAGTTTGTGGTCATAAGAATAATCGCTCATGATTAGCTTCTCAATGTAGTCAGTGTCATTGCCGGTTAGTTGGTTAGATAATGAATTGCCGTACTGATCATTTTGGCCGCTCCAGTTGACAACTAGATACGGGCTTCGTAGTCCACGCATTCGTGAAAAGTCATCATTACAGCCAAAATAACCGTATATTAGCTGATCAGTTGGTAGGCATGAAACGGTTGTACCATATTGATACTGGGCATCCTCGTCAAGATTGGTTTTTTGTGACCACGTATATTCGACAAGATACGATTGCTGTAGGCTTTTAATATCAACAATGAAGTTAACGGTGTGGATGTCTTTCGCTTGATCATGAGTTTGCTTAAATGATCCATCGCGAATAAGGATGTCTTTAATAGAGTTGTCCGGCAAATTGCCAGCGTAATTGTTACGGATGGCGGTATATAATGCGTGACGGATTGTTTCGAGGGTTTTAGTGTCGGTCGGTTTACCATTTGTATATGTACTGAGATTTTCGATATGCATTTCTCCACCAAGAGGGTTGCGTAGCAGTAGTATATAGGCAACCGTAGTGATAATAACAACACCAATAAACCCTAAGATAATGAAAATTAGTTTTTTATTATAGTGCAACATTACCGCCACCTCTACTTGTATTTGCTCCAACATAGCTCGCCACTGCTGACATATCAACTTCTGGGTAGGCAAACTCATCCGGAAGATGTCCGAGCCAAGTTTTTGGATCATTAACCTTACCCGTAAGGATAAATCCAGATCCACCACCTCGTTGCGTGCCATCACCGCGGCCCTTACCTGAATTACCACAACTTGCGTGGCCAACGATGACATTATCGCCCTGAATGCCGAGGACAACTCCGGTGTGACCATAGCGTCCACCAGACCAACTAAACACAGCGCCGACTTTTGGTGTTTTACCGGTCGGTAGCTTTCGAGCATTTCTTAAGTGCTTAACAACGTGTTCGCCATTACCTGTGGTGCCGAGGTTTTTTGTTGAAGTAAATTTTTCAAGGAAGAATACAGAGAACGACACACAGTTTGATCCCCCACCATTACAAGTATTCCACAAGTAGTCACCCATAGCTTTGCGGCTTTCATTATTTTTATTTTCGCCGTAATTCATCATGAATTTCTTCGCTTGCTCTTCGTTGAGACCGCCTTCGGAGATGGTGCCGCCTCCACCTCCGCTACCGTCACTACAGTTAGTGGCAGCACCAGAAGCGGCCGCGGCCGCGCTAGACGGATCTGGTTCCCAACTCATGGCTTTGTTAGCATAAGCCGCGCGAATATCGGTTCGTGGAATACCAGCACCAAAGAACTTCTTTACCATAATAGAGGTTGCCTCGTTTACGTTGCCCGAGGCCGTCATTTCGGCAAGAACGTTTTTACGCGAGGTCGGTGCAAGATTCTGGAGTTGCCACCAGACGATAGCTAGTTGCACCTCGAGACTGGTAACATCACCCTGGACGCCAGCCTGCTGTTGCCAGTAAAGGACGGCTACACCCGGGTCCCATTGGGCGATTCCCCAGGCATCGCCCATACCAGCCGGTTTACTCGGGTTCCACGGGTGATACTTACCGCCGGCCTTGAGCGGATTTGGCTCGGAGCCTTTATTTTGACGAAGAATTGGGTTACCTTTTGACTCCTGATATAAATTACCAACGATTGCTGCTGCAACAAACTTTGGCGCACCTTTGGAGATAAAGTAATTAAATGCTTTCTTTAGATTATCTTCACCGACCAACTCTCCTGCGGCATCGCCCGCCCGCTGTGCAGCATTTGGTGAACAGTTTGTATCCTCAGAATTATTGCTAAAAAGAATGTTGTTGTCTTCAAATGTTGCCCGCAGCTGATCGGTATTTAACTCGGCAAATACCGGTGAGCTCCCAAAAAGCAGCGAAATAATTGATATAACAATAACAACCCTTTGCAAGACTAATTTTCGTTCCATAATTTCCTCGCTCGCTCTCTCGCGTTATCCGGTAGTATGTTACCACCAGCTGCCTGCCACGCCTCCCTGCCGGTTGAATATGCGATGAGCTGTAAATTGCCGTGATCATCTTTCTTTAATATGACATATAATGTGCGTGATGGATTGGTAGTCGCAACATTGGCAGCAATTGCTTTCAGAAAAATCCACTCATTTTCGAAGTCAATTTTTTCGAGAAATGTTTGTCGCGGTGTTGTCGTAACTTGTAGGTTGGTAAAAGCAGCGGAAGCCGATTCGCGCAATGTTTTTTCTGGGATTGTAAGATTTTTAGTTGGTCCTGGATTTAATGGAGTGTTGTTGCGGATAACAACTAGAATAATGACGATTATCAGCGCAATCACCGCGACACACAGTCCGGCCATAATCATCAACGATCGCCTATCGTCACGTGGTTGCTGGGAGTAATAATTCATGTTATCTATCATAACGCTACCGGCTCCCCACTTGCGGTTCGAATGGTAACGGCGTTATCCGCGATAGTAAACTGCACGACATACGCGGCGGTGTTCTTAACAGTCACGGTGAACGATATTATCTTTTCGTTAAAAACTACATTAGTGATCGCTCCAGACACAAGGGTATCAGAGGTCGCATGTTTACTTACGTAGTGGCGAAGAATTGCTACAACGAGTGAATTTTGGGTGTCATCATTGATGAATGCGGCCAGTGTTTTATTGGCGCTATTCTTCGTATCCCACCCGCTGAGGATCAACTGCTGTGTGGTTGGCTGGCCACTGCCGCCGGTTGGTCCCTCGTACTGTTTACTCTCTGATTGGTTGTTACTAGGCGATTGCGATGGGGTCGATGGGTTGGTGGGTGGTAGCAGCAGAATGACGACAACGACCGAGGCGGAGAGTGTGAGGAATGATAGCGTAGCAATAATTGCTGTTTTGTGTGCTAAAAGGAAGTCTCTCACGACGACTGCCCTCCAATTTTTTTCGGTCCAGTGATTACCCACATACCCGGTGTACCATTTCCTTCGCCAAAGTGGAACTGGCTCGTATCAAAGCCGGCTTTATTTTCAGTATTTGAGCGCTTATTCGGGTCGCCAACGAGGAACTTACCATCAGCAGTCTTTCCGCGAATAAACATAATGTGACCACCACGAATAAACGGGGTTGCGCCACCGACCGATATGAGAACCAGGCCACCTTCGGATAGACCTTTTGAGGCATTTTCGGCACTTGGCTGCACTTTCTTGATCGTAATACCGAACTTATCCTTAAATAGCTGAGCTTTGCTTTCCCATATCCAATTCGAGCCACAACGTCCACCGCCTATCTGGCCACCGTTTTGGTGGAAAAACTCAGCCATTTTTTCTGGATCAACGGTTGTATTGCCGACAGTTGAGACAATAGCAGCCATAGAGGTTGGCGCGCAGCCACACTCACCAATATTACCAATGCCGTATTTTTTATTCTTCCACGGCTCTTCTGACTGATAGTACATCTTGATCTGGTCGAGATTTTCGCCAGTTTGGGAGTTTGAGGCGTTATTAGACTGATTGCTGCCAACAAGTTCTTCGTCGTCTTCACCGTTGATGGAGTTTTGGATCTGATAATCCATTAAAAAGACGGAGATGGCGGCGAGGGTTCTGCTGTCGGCGGTGTCGATTGAGCCAAAGTCGGTGTCGGCGCTTGTTTTGCCATTTTCGCTTTCGACAACAGGACGATAACCGCCACTGGAGAGCTTGCCAGTACTTTGCCTGGTACTAGATTCATCAAGGACGCAGCCGGCCATATTGGTTGAGTATTCTGCTGAACTAACATCGCTGCAAGACTCAATAAACGATTTTAGCGGTGTATTGTCTTTTATATATCCTTTACTGACTAACGCTTCGATATCATCTTCTTTCTCGATATCAACACTTTCATCAATCCACCCAGCCTTTGCCAGGATCTCTCGTGCCTCCTCAACACCCATATCGTCCTGCTGTTTAGTGAAGCCCGTACACCCAGCGCCGGCAAAGTTCACTGCCGGGGTAACGTCGCGGCCATTAACCTCGGACTTTAAGCCAAAGTCTTCGGCATAACCACAGTAATTTGCCGAGTAGTTATCGCTCGCGTTGGCGGCGGTTCCAAATGAAAGCGCCATTGCTGGGAGGCGGATAATATTAGAGAAGATTGAAGCAAAAGAATTATTGTAACTGCCAGATTGGAGCATCATCTGACGTAAGTTAAAGGTAAGGCTACCAAGGAATGTGTGGCGGCTGGAGGTATCGAATGGGCTGAGCGAGGCGAGGTCGTATTCACGTTGTTGTCGCTCGTTAGCGAGACGAACTTGATTAAAACTAGAGAGGCCTTTTTTAGATAATACCGGCAGATGTTTTGCTGAATTTGCTGCAGCAAAAAATGCACCAGCCGATGTTCCGAGCATGTCACCAAACTCCCTACCCTTGGCATTAGCAATATCATTATCACCGACGATGGCTTTAAAAATTGCCTGAACTGCTGCACTTGTGGCTGCTTTGGTTATTTCGCCTACAATGACAGAGGTGATCTGAGAGATTGCGAAATTACCCACTGCCTTGACAATACCACCGATAAGTGTCGGCGCTGCTAAGGCTGTCGCTGCTGCATCGACGGCCATAGCAGAATACATAGCCTGATCGCTCATGATGACGTTGCACGCGCCCTTGGTGGCATCTTTGTATTGATACATTGCCTGGATGGCTGGGTGGCGACGAACCTTAAGCCCGGGGGCAAACTTTTCAGATAGCGGAACTTTATTTTTATTGACACCCATAGCGGAGAGCAGAAGTGGTGAATCAAGAGCCGACTCGGCTTTGCCATTGCTGCCTTTGTGGCGAGAGGTCAACATTGTACCAACGAATTCCATACCGGCAGCAGTCATTGCGAAACGCGGATCAAGGCCTGAAGCTTTTTGTTGTGATCCCGGCGAGAGAACCATGTTGGCTATTGGTGGAATAAGTGCTGCCATTTGCGCTCCGGCAACACCTCCAACAACAAAATCAGGTATGTGTCCGGCGATACAGGCGCCTGTTGCGAGGGTATAGGCCGAACCAGCACGCCGCGCACGCTTTAGTTTTTTATCGGCATGTGCTTTGGCTTTGTTGCCCGACTCTTCAATGTCTGATTGGTTTATTTTATCATCAGCACGATATTCTTCGGATGGGGTCTTCTTTTTTTCACCGTCAGAGCCTGTTGAGCCTTGATTTTGTCGGTTATTCTTTTTGTTTTCTTCAGCCCATGTGGCCGCTCCTCCGTTTCGTTTTATACGCTTAAACTTACTAAAGAACTTTTTGGCGAGATATTTACTTGACCAGACACGAAACCGCATATTAAATGCACCCGATCGACCAAGAACCTTGGCGGCAAGGCCGCGGTTTTCTTTGGCACTTAAAAAACCGGGCAAGTCTTGAGCCTTGATATGTTTGCCGTCAACAATAAATTTTTCGGGGTTACCATCGGGGTAGCCAAATCTTTTCAGGTTAAGCGGTTTGCCTTTAGCGTCGGCCGCTACAACGCCGTGCTTTGCGAGACGTCGTAGGCCTTTGTTCGAAATAGTACCGGCCTTGCACTTCATCTTTTTACTATTGCAAACGCCGGGCTTTGTAATCATATTCGCCAAGTTTTTTGCGAGACGTCGTTCAGAGACAACTGAACTAGAATCGTTGCCAAGAGTTAGGTTTTCCATGAGATTGATGAGCATTGATGCCGGACCAAACACCGAAGCCAGCAAACCACCACCAACACCAAATAATATCATTAAACCAGCGATACCGCCGCGTTTTTTAGCAAGAGCGATGAGCTTAGCGGCTTGACTTTTGGGCATAGTTCGATTAGATTTTTCTGGTTGATAAAAACCACTTTGTGGTCCTTGATTTGCAGTACCATTCTCTTTGTCTGTTATTTTTTGCGCGGCATCTTCAACACCGGTATCTCGATCTGACCGGTAGCTGAACTGGTCACCGTCAAGGCCATCATCTCGTAGACCAGCCTCTATCTGGTCAAGCGCTGCTTGCTCACCAGCATTCAGTCTCTCCGAGGGGCCATCATGTAGCTCAAACGGATTTGCTCGTCCATCAGCATCAGAGTCGGTCGTGGTGTCAAATCGCGGCGGTTTTGTTGCTGTTGCCATATGCCTCCAATTATACTACACTGCCCCGTACCCGCCGAGCGGCGTTTCTGATGGTAGTTGATGTCGAGAGATCGGCGAGGTGTTGATGAGTTCGTATTCGGTATCGCTGGCCTGAATCTGGATGTGAACGTGGTTTTGTCCGGCAAAGAATAACCCCTGCCCCACGGGGAAATTGGCGAGGCGCTTTTGCTCCTCCTCAGTTAGTTTGAAGACGCTGGAGAGGACGTCAACGGCGCTGGTTGACTGCTTGAGCAGCAGCTGCATCGATGAGTTAGCGACGATGGCCCGACCCATCTTGCTACCCATAAAGTCCTCGACGTCCTGGGTGATGGTCGTGAGACCGAGCTGATATTTGCGGGCGCGCTTGGCGAGAGAAAACAAGAAGTTGGCCGAGTCGTCGTAGCGCATCAGCTGCCATGCCTCATCGACGATCAGCATGCGTCGTTTTTGGTCGGTGCGTGTAATATTCCAAATGTGATTGAGCACAATATACATGGCGATCGGCCGTAGCTCGTCCTCGAGGTCGCGGATATTAAAGACCACCATGGTGTTATTGATATCGATGTTTGATTGCTGACTAAAGATACCAGCGAAAGTACCCGAGGTAAATTTGCGGAGCCGTTGGGCGAGGCTTGGCCCGGTGCCGCCCATATGAAGCAGCGTATCGTAGAGATCGGCAATGGTTGGTGGTGTTGAGTGGTGTGTCAATGGGTCGGCGGTGATGCCGACGCGAGCGTAGGTGTCGATCAGCGCCTGGTCAATATCAGCCTCCTCGGCGGCCGTCAGTCCAGCGATAATCTGCCCGCCCGCTGTCGTCTGCGAGCCGCCTAGCATCTGTCGCAACAACCCGTGCAGCGTCACCAGGTTCGCCCTCAGCGCATCGTCCGCCTCATCGGTATCAATCACTCGCGGCAGATCAAACGGATTGATGCGGGTGTCGCTGTTGAGGCTGAGTCGAATGTAGCTGCCGCCAACAGCGTCGGACAATTTCTGGTATTCGTTTTCTGGGTCGATAATCACGATGTCCGAGCCGAGCATCATACTGCGCAGTGCCTCCAGCTTCACGGTGAACGACTTACCAGCACCAGATTTAGCGAACACTACCATGTTGGCATTCTCGAGGGAAAAGCGGTCAAAAATCACCAAGCCGTTATTATGCATATTAATACCATATAACACGCCCTTGCCGTCGGTCAGGTCGGCCGAGGTGAACGGAAAGCTGGTAGAAATGGCGCCGGTATTCATGTTGCGACGGACCTGGAGCTGGTCGGTCAGCTGTGGAATGGTGCTATTGAGGCCCTGCTCTTGTTGGGCCGAGGCAACCTTAGAGAATACTAGCTGCTGGCCAAAAATTGTCTCGATCTTGTGCTGGATAAAGTTGAGCTCATCAATGCTGTCGGCATAAATCGTAATGTAAAGGCCAAAGCGGAAGAACTTTTCCGAGCCAATCTGTAGCTGGTTACGCAGCTCCTCGGCGTCCTGCAGCGCTGCTTCCATGGCTGGGTCGCGCACCTTGCCCTTTTCGGAATTGATGCTGAGGCTAGCCTCAAGCTGCGTCACTTTCTTGCGTAGGTTGTTGAGCACCACCTGGGTGTCAACTGGATAAATGAACATACTAATATCCAGCACCTCGTCGATATTGATCACCGAGCTGAGCCAACCGGTGTATAGCTCGCGCGGATACCCGTAGACGTACATGGTGCGGCCGTATTTTGAGCCGAGGCGGAAGTGGTCAGACTTGAGCTCGAGGCTGCTCGGAGCGATAAAGTCGCGCAAGGTTCTCACGCCAGTGAGAAAGGCCTGCTCAACCTCGGCCTGCTCGCGGGCCCGCTGTTGGGCGGCGATATCAATGGCGTCTAGCTTCTTTTTCCTAGCCATGTCGTGCTCCTCCATATCCATGTGGCGACTCGCCCTGCCCCTTGCGGACATAGGTTGTCGCCAGTTCATCGGCACCAACACTGAGTGGCTGCTGTGGCGCCACGTCGGGGTTGTATGAACTATAGAATAATTCGCCCAGCTGTTTGGTATTAAGCTGCGCGCTCTTTACGCCCATCTGAAACAGCCCGCTCATTACCGAATCAACTCGGTTCTTAATTTCATCCTTGGCCTTTTCGTAGGCGGTTTGTTCAATCTTGGTGACGGTGTTGTCTTTCTTGCCGCCGAAGAAGCTATCGAATAGACCCTTGGCCTGCTGCTTGATAACTTGCATGTCGCCACTCTGATAATACGGCACAACGATATAAAAATCCTTATCCATAATATTGGCTTCTTGGGCGAGGACATCGATGAAGTTGATGTAGTCATCCATCAGCACGTTCAGGAGCATATTGTCTTGGTTGCGGCGAATGTCAATCAGGCGGTCGATGTACGGCCCGATGTCAACGCGCCGTGAGCGAATGAGTACTTGAACCGGAAAATATAACGAGTTAAGGAAGTTTTGGTAGCTAAATTCGATTCCCTCGCGCTCGCGGCCACTCATCAGGTCGAAGTTGATTGACTGACACTGAACAATCGCCCGAAAGCTGCCGTCATTCATGATGATCATGTTCTCGCGCATCTCAGAAAATAGCAGTGTGTTCTGGGTGCTGGTCGGGCCTTTTTGTTGAGGCTTTGCCTGGCCAGTCGGCTGCTTGGCGGGTTGTTGCGGGGTTTGCTGTGGTTGGTTGGGCTCGGGTGCGGACGGTGGGTTGGGGGCTGGTTGTGCCACGGGTTGTGCGCTTGGCATCGGCTGTGGCTGGGCTGGCGCCTGTGGTAATTGCTGTGGCAGCGGGCTGAACTGATCAGGGTACTGAGCGTACGGTGAGGTTGGTTCTGCGGAGACTGGGTCGGGCCCAGAGGCAATAACCCCCGGCATGGTTGGCGGATTTGACGGTGCGCCAAACGGTGGTGCAGCGGCTGCATCTGGTGGATAGTGATATGGTTGCTGTTGCTGATCTGGTTGCATAGACATCCCACCTAGTGAAGCGAAATCACGACTTCCTTATCATGTTCTTTTTGGATGCGACCGGCCTCTCGTTGGAGCGAGGCGACTGACAGATCGCTGTGATTACGCGCTAAGTCCATTATAGCAGGCGAGACGGGTGCTGTGCTAGGGGGCACCTGGTCGGCGTGGGTCGTCGTGGTCGCCTGCTCGCTGATGGGCGTAATGATGGACTGCTGCATAGTTGGATAGGGGTTGAAGGTCGAGGTTTGTAGCGAGTAGGCTTGGTCGTCTTGGCTGTCTTGGGTGGTCTGGGTGGTTGGGGTAGTTTGGGCTCGCTGCATTTGCTGGACAATTTTATCATGGCGTCTTTCGTCGGCTCGCTCAATGAGTGTTTCAAAGGCGCGGGCTGTCTTGCTACTTGGGTCGAGCGGGTCTTGGGCGGTTTGGGCCTCGTTGTACCAATCCGCCTGCATCGAACTATTCATCACCGAGCTGTTTGGATTATCGACACCGCGCACCGACCAACCGTGCGTGTCCACCAGCGTCGCCAGATACGACAGCCGGCGATTGACCTCGGCCTGGTCATACCCCTTGCCGTATTGCTTTTCCTCAACCCGCGGGGCGATCACCTCGACCATTCGCTCAATACCATCGGCTCGCCACAGTCGCTGCTTGGGCTTGAGGATGAACGAAATAACCGCCGCGAGGTACACCTCCATCGGCTGATCCTTGCGCAGCGGCAAGGCTAACGCCCCGAAAAACAGCGCAACCGGCACCGGGATAATCGCCAGCGGCGGCAGCACCGAGAACAGTCCCCACGCCAGCGCAATCATGCCGATCGCGACGATCAAGAAAATAAACTGCTTGAAACTAAACGGCCCGAGCAGCTTGTCTTCAGCTTCCACATCCTGGGGAACTTTGTAGACAGCCATTGAGTATTATTATAGCAGATTTTGAATGCCTTTGAGGGCGTCTTCTTGCTCACCACTATATCGCCCCGCGTAGTTTTGATGGGTGAAGAGGGTGTTGATGTTTTCATTAAGCTTTGCCTTTGCCTTTGGTGTCAATTGCGCAGCAATATTGTACTTCTGCATCATGTCAAGTGTATCCTCGAGGAATACCGCGTCACTTGCTAGGGCCTTGTCAGCACTCAACTTACCCTTCTCAAAGGCCTTTATCATATTGCGTACCTTGAAGGCGTCACCGGTATCCTTGATGGCATTGGCTTGTATATCAACACACTCCGATCCACCTAGCCACCATGGTCGTGCACTATTGTTTTTCAATGCTACACCAAGTTCTTGGGCGAGGTCGTCTGTCAAATTATTCATCTGCACCTTGCTGAGCATATCGAGTAGCGGTTTAGCACCACGACTGCTTGCGATCTTGCGACCAGCCGCATTCCTGATGTCGTCGGTTGCTGGGATATTGCCAACAGCATTGCCACCGATGAGACTTACTGTGTCGGCATCGCTCACGTTGCTGCCGTTGAGGATAGCGGTGGCATTCTTGACCGATTCTTCGTAGGCAGCGCTCACTGTTTGGGCGGCAGCAGCGGCGGCGCGCCGCGACCCAAGATCATCACTCATACCTGGAATTGATGCATAGTAAGCGTCCTCGATACCACCAGCAGCTGATCGAAGTGCTGCGCCGGTATCATCATCACGCATGGCACGAGCGAACTGATCGTTGAGGACACGATCGATGCCGCTCTTGCGCAAGCCCTGAACCGCTAGAGTTTGATGTGAATCACGTGCTTGCTGTATAGCCTCTTGGACTGCGGTGTTATTGGCAACATTTTCTGGTAATTCCCCGTGTCCAGTCTGAAGCGCTGCAAAGCGATTGTCGAGCACCTGCTTCTCAGCATCAACCATCTGACGAATGGACCGTGATTGGAAATCCTGAACGATAGCCGCCTTGTCAGTACTTTGATGCGCATTCCATGCTGACTGCAGCTTCCCTTCGGCGATATTTTTATCTTCTTCAACAGAGCGCCTAAACTGGTCAAGCTTCCTGTAGTTAGCAGTTTCGGTGCGCTGCACGTTTGACTGGTTACGCAGCTCCTCCAGCATATCCTTACGGTTTTGCGATGACTGCGCCAGCCTGCGTCGCCATGCCGTTGGGGTGAATCTGCTATTTGGACGTTTGTTGAGTTTTTTACGTTTCGTAATCTCGCTCTTCTCTTTTGCCCAGTTCTTAGATCGGTCGAATAATCCCTTACTGCGGTCATTGACGAGACCGGTGAATTTGCCGAGGAGTCCACCGCCCAACTTAATCATCAGTGGCGTCAGGGCGAGCGGTGCGATCTGGACTGCCATACCAAGGATATACATCACTGCCCCGTTCGGTCCCGCGGCGTTTTGCATAATGACTGAGCCTGCCAGCTGCGCCCCACCAAATGCCGCTGCAAACCCCGGGAAGAATATTAGCATCGTCAAGAAGACGTCCTTCCACTTGTCAAACCACTTCTCCGTACCCGGTAACAAATAAGCCACAAAAGCCAGCGGTGAAATGATAATCAAAATAACGATCAACGCCTGACGAGCGGCCATAATGATAACAACGAGAAGAATAACGAGTCCAATGCCACACAAAAGCGGTACAACAAAAGGAAGTAGCTCGGCTCGCATATGGAGCCCCGCAGCCAGCGCCGCACCGCCGGCGGCACCTCCCAAAATCTGGAAGGTGACCTCTTGCCAGGTCATTGGTTCAGATGCTGGCACCGATCCGCCCAGGGTAGCGACTGTGTTACGAATATTCATGAACATGTCTTGGAGCGCACTTCCGGCGATGTTTGATAGGTCGAGGAGGATAGCGCAGACGTGAAATGACAGATTAACCAGTATCGCCGCGACAATCAACCGAGGCAACATCTTTTTGATGCCATAATTGGAGATGCCCATAGAAGTAACTTGTGAGTAAATAATGACTATGAACATGACGATAAAGATACCGTTGGCGATATTGCGAACGATATTCCAAGCCAGAAAGATGCCACTGGTCTGATTACCCGTCTGAAGCGGTGGCACCACGAGGAAGCTTTTGAGCACCCCAAACATCCAGTCGATGGAGCTAGCTAACCACGCCGAAACAGGACAGAGAATCCAGCCGATGCCGCCAGCAACCTCGCACGAAGATGCAGAGTTTTGGCTCGGAGGGTCAATTGATAGTGTGGTCGATTCTTTCTTTGTGTAAGTGTTTGGCGCAGTGTACGTGAACGTCGTTAGGGACACCGAGGTCATTGATCCGAGGTCGCCTGTTGACGGAAAGTGAATGACGCGGATGTCTTGATTGTTGGCTACAGTTTTCTTGGACATGTAGACCACTTGGTCAGACCCTAGGTTAAGGGCCTTTAGTTTGTCGACGTCGGAAACTCGCTCAAAGGTTTCGTTGTCGTAGGATATTTTGCTACTATCCCATTTCGCGTCCGCCGCCAACGCCTGGCCTGAGGTTACGACCGTACTCAAAAAAACACTGACTAGGAGGCCCACCGCCAGCAATATAAACCACTGCAACCATCGCATTGACGATCGCTCTCGTGAACGTAACCACTCCATTACCGACAATGGTAGCATTTTTACAGAGAAAAGTCAATAGTTTTTAGCTGGCGGTAGGTGGATTATTGTTTCGATTATCGCGGTTATTTTGATTATTTGGTGGTGCTGAAGGCGGGGATTGCGGTGGGGCTGGCCCTCTGCCCGTTCCGGCAACGAATGTTCTCCCCGTTGGGGTGTCTGACGGGACTGCCTCGGTGATATTGTTAATTTCTACCGTAGAATTAATCGCATTTTTGACGTCATCTGCTGTTACGCCGCTCATGTCATGTGGTACCCGCAGCTCCTGAGGTTCGGCTGCTCTGTTGCTGTTTCGTATGTTTTCAAGCTCTTTGCGCGCACTACCTGATATCGAGGTGTTGATACGTTTATTGTCAAGCACTGAGGCTGCTCTTTCGGCGGAGACACCGACCATTTTATGGTCGCCCTTGGTGAATTCAGTTTCACCAGCGACCTTAATTGCACTGGATGTCTGTCGCGCCAGTTTTTCATCGCTTAACCCATTAACTCCCTTGGCGGTCAACTCGGCCATTTGTTGCTGACTAAAGCTGACTGAGGTTGCTCCGTCCTGCTCCATCTGGTCGATGGCCGTTCTACCCATTTCAAACAGGCCGGCATGGTCATCTTTCATCCTGGTAAGGGTTTCTGCCATGCGGCGGTTGCTGATAGTTCCACCACCCTGGAGATACTCGTACATTTGTTCGGCACCGCGCTTACCAGTTGACTCTAATTTCTTAAAGGCAACATGTTTAAGTATCTCATTGTCCCCGGCGTTTCTCAGTGCAGCGGCCGCATCACCATTGAATTGGTAGGCAAGTAGATCTTCTGCTGCCTCGAGCTCTTCTTTGTCCACGGCATCTTGACCCGCGGCTGCACTCCGGATGCCGTAATTTACGTCTTTGCCCGCTCCGAGGAATTTATTATTTGCCAACCTGCTCCTGTTGAATTTCTCATTAAGCCCAGACATTCGATTTCTCCATATGTGATCCATAAGTCCGCTACCCTTCCAGGCCCCGGCTCGCATGAGCTGTTTGCGGCGTGCTACTTGCTTCTTGCGAAAATCTTGCATCTGACCAAGTCGTGAATTGGCATACCTATCCTTTGCCCAGTTTTTGGCGCCGCCACCAAGGCGACCACCGGCGTTGTTGATGTGCTGGCTGATTGCTCCGGCGACGTCGATGGCTTTTTTGAGGACACTCCACACGGCGATGAGCGGCAGGACTTTGATCAGCTCGCCGACAATCTGCATGATCGTGTCATTTCCACCCCCGGCCTTAACGACAGCCCCCGCCAGTATGCCGCCACCGAACAGTAGGCCGATTGTCGGAAAGACCATGAGTAGTCCCACAAAGATTGAGCGCCATTTACTAAATAATTTTTCGGTATTTGGCAGGAGAAAGGCAACAAAAGCGAGCGGTGAGATGACGATGAGGATGACGATGAGCGCTTTGCGGGCGATTAACAGCACAGCGACGGTTGCCATAACAACTAGCCCAGAAACAAGAGCCCCAATCAAGACTGCGAGGGCGAGAATCCCGGCTGTGCCTGCGGCAAGGATGGTTAAGGCAAAGCCCCCCCATGTACCACGTCCTTGACCTGATTGAAAAATTTCATTTGCTCGGGTAATCTCGTCGCCAATGCCGCCAATGCCAGCACGCAGGCTATAGCCGAGGATGTTAGACAGGTCAACGGCAATTTGACAGATGTAAATTGATACGTTCACGAGGATTGCAGCGATGATAAGGCGAGGCAGCATCTTTTTAATGCCGTAGTTTGAGATACCAAAGCCAGTGAGCTGAGAGATAATGATCGCTAAGAACATAATAATGAACGCACCATTGGCAATATTGCGCATAATTCCCCAGGCTGCTTGCACCTCACCTCCAGAGGCGAGGCCCGGCTCAATCTTTAGGAAGTTATCGGCGATCATGGCAAAAGCCGCGTCTGAAATATCAGCCAAGAAATTAACGACTGGACAAATGAGCCAACCGAGGTCTTTGACGGCACACTCTGGTTTTTTCTCGTCGTCCTCGCTTTGCCCAGAAGGGGTGTCGGCGGAGATGCCGGAGAGGGCGTCGCTGATTTCTTTTTCGTTATACTTTGATTGCTCAGCAATACATTTGACATATTCCTTAGAACTCGCCACAGCACCGCTTGACGGTATTTTATCTTTACAAGCATTCATCCAGCCATCAACCTGGCTTTCGCAAATTTGTTGTGCAGGCCCTCCGCCTCGTGACTGGACACACCTCTTTATGAGGGCGCTACGGATAGCTTTACGGGTATTTTCAGTAGAGTCGGTCTTTGCTGATTTTGCTGCCCCCTCGGCATTGCTTGACGCCCATGCTGCGATCTCTTCGCATGACATCTCCGGCTTTGCGCCGCTGGGGAGGTCATAGGGTGATTCAACTTTGGAAGATAGGCCCACTTTTTTATTTGGGTTTGGGATATAATAAAGCCCTTCTGCCGATGTGCCATCAGCTAAAGCAACGTTCACTGGCCGGTTACCCTCGTGTTTGAGGAGATCTTTTATGTTAGCCGGTGCACCTTCACCGCTGGTAAAGGCTCGCCACTGGGCTTTGCAGCCAATATTTTGGCCCGATGAGAGTATTGACATGGCTAGTGAATAGTTGACCAGTGCTGAATCAAACTTGAGACTTCTGCCGGCCTTTTTTTCAAGAACTTGAATTGCGTATACACCTCTGTCTTTCGGTATATTCCACTTGTCTCCACTATATTCTGGTTTGTCTATGTTGCTGAGACAATCAAGATTGGCATCATCTCGCCATTCACCCTTTAGGGCACAAAACATATCAATAAAAGAGCCATAGCCGAATACACCTCGAGTGGCCGACACCACTTCTTTACAGTCAAACTGCCCATCATTATCACCATCAAGAATCGGGCCAACGGTCGTAGTAAAATTTCCGCCCCAATCACCACTTGCAATACTCCTCGCCGTAAGATTCCCACCAAACCCGGGGCCACCATTACCATTAATGATACACATTCTCATAGCACGAGCAAGTAGAAGCTGCTTTACCTGTGTGAGCTGTGGTGAATAATCAAGCGGAGTTCGAGCCGCGTTAGCGGTCGGTGACAATGCAAAAAACGTCATGAGCATTGGAACGACTAACAGCGCAGCCAGTCCAACCAAGGTAATGCGAAGACGTCGATGCGGGGTCTTTTTTTGCGTAAGCATTATGAGAATATATTACCACGCTATTGCTAGTAATTCAAAAGAAGAGCTAAAAACTAGCTCTTCTTTTGTCAGATGCGTCATTGACCGCTATTTAGAAAGAACAGGACCCGAGTGTGAAGATCCTACAATCTTCCACCTATTTACTGTTGGATCCGAAGCAAGTGTGTAGAATTGGCCGTCTGGCGTAGAGCCTCTTTTATTCCCGTCGTAGGAATAGAAGTGCGTGGTATACGTTTCGAGTGACTTGCCCGTTTTGGGGTCAACCACCACGTCCGACTGGCCGGCAGGAAAGACCTCAATGTCTTTTATTTTCCAGAGCTCGACATCGTCTTCGGAACTACCGGAGTTAGACCTAATCTGCTCTGCTCTTTTATGAATGAGCTCCATTACTTTACGTTTAGCGAAATACTCTTCATCCGAGACCTTGCCGGCCCGCATCTCCTCAAGCAGCTTGTCCATGTCCATTTGGGGATTCAAAAAGGCTTCTGATGCTAACTTTTTAGCATACTCCTCGTAGTTTTGCTCTACGTCACTATTCGTGTAAGTAAACCTCCCGTAGAGGGCAGCTTGGACAGCAAGAAACGGATCAGTGAGCATCTTTTTTGGATCTCGGTCCGCAGATGACTTCTTATAGTAGTCACCAAAGGGTAGACTATCTTTCGGGTAGAGTATGGGCTCTGTCTTATCTTTCGTACGGCCAGACTTCTCCAAGTAGTTGATTTCTGCTTGGAGAATCTTGTTTCTCTCCTCTGGTGGTAGCTTAATGAATTCGTCGTACGGTATTTTATCAATTTTTTTTACTTGTTCGTCGTATTCTTCTCTGGCCCGCATTCGTGCTGCCACTTCTGGATCAACAGTCTCAGACGGTGATGGTGAGGCAGATGGTGACTCTGATGGGTCTAATGAAGCGCTTGATGATGGGCTTTTCTCTGGTACTGCTATACGATCGCCCCTACCGCAGCCTGCAAGGCCCACTACAACTGTAGCGCCGAGAGTAACCCCGGCTAAGGCCTTTTTAAGATTATCCTTAGCCCTCTCAAGAAGAGACGGCCTGTCATCTAATGAACTACTTGGGTCATAGCTTTCACATGAACGTGCCATAACGCTTGGAGTCCTTTCTCTGGCCGGTGGCCAGTCATAGAGTAGTTTTAATCCACCTCAGAGTAGATAAGTTAAACTCTGAATAGTATCATTGTAACACATTCTGTAAATTTAGCAACACCCTAACGGCAATAAAGTAAATAAAAACAGCCCTTGCTCTACAAAGATGGGCTGCTCAGGTAGTAACATTCTCATTCTGGCGCGCCCGACCGGATTCGAACCGGCGATCTCCTCCGTGACAGGGAGGCGTGATAGGCCAACTTCACTACGGGCGCATAACCTCCCGTATGATAGCAAACTTTTATGGCTTTTTCAAGAAATCGTTTGCATTTTTCCTGCCACTATTTTACAATTTAGGGTAAGAGATTCGTATATGACAAAAAGAAATATTTTCATCACCGCTATCTTTCTCGCAACCGTTATGTGTGGCGTCGTACTGTCTGGTATACCTGTGTTGGCCGAAAGTGAATGTGGCGGCGCAAAGACCTCGATCATTAATTGTGGCGGTGCGACTGGCGATGCTGCTATTCTCGGTATCATCAAAATGGTTATCCAGATCATGACTGCTGGTATCGGCATCTTGGCGGTCGGTACGGTGATATATGGCGGTATTCTCTACTCTGCGTCTGGCGGTAGCCCAGACAATATCAAAAAGGCCAAAGAGCTCTGGGTCAACACTGCCATCGGCCTCATCATATTCGCGTTTTTTGTAGCCATCACTAATTTCCTGATTCCTGGGGGGGTGTTCTGATGAAGCATATTGTGATCGCGCTGGGGCTGATGATCGCGGGGTCACTGATGCTGTCGGTGATTCAAGCAACGCCGGCCAGCGCAGCTTGTGGCGGCAACATCTTGACGCTCAAGCCGTGGTACGACGGGCTGACCAAGTCGGATTGTAATCTCAAAGCGATCGTCGACAATAACGATAAGCGCGCCCAAAACGACCCGGGTAATTACGCCACGCTCAACGGCTTTATCTGGCGGGCGATACTGAATGTTGTCGAGGATCTGTTGCAGCTGGCGGGCTTTGTGACGGTCGGCTTTGTGATATACGGCGGCTTTTTATACTTGACGAGCAATGGTGAGCCGGGACAGATGGCCAATGGTATGAAGACGGTGATTAATGCGGCGATCGGCCTAGTGATTGCTATTGCCTCAGTGGCGCTGGTGAATGTCGTGGCTGACGGATTGGGGTTGCCGCGATCATGATGCGATTTGTAGCCGGTGTATTGGGGTCGCCAGATTCGCTGGGTATTCCGACGAACAGTGCCTCGGCGGATGCACTGGGTAACATTCTCAATACGGTGTATTTCTTTGCCGGGGCGATCGCGATTTTGATGTTGGTGCTGGCCGGTATCAATTATGCTAATTCGGGCGGCGACACCAACAAGCTTACCAAGGCGAAAAACACCATTCTCGGTACCGTTATCGGCATTATTATCATTCTCTCCGCATTTCTCATAACTAACTTTGTCATCAGTGGCATGAAAGGATCGGCAATATGAAAAAACTCGTAGTCATTATCGGCGTGATAGCGGCGCTCATTGCCCCGTTGGTAGTCACCTCAAATGTATCCGCCCAGAGTGTCGACATTTACGGTGCCTGCTCGGGCTCCAGCGGTGAAGTCTGTAAAAACCGTGGCGCGACGGTGCAGCCACTGTTTAAGAATCTCATCAATGCTATCTTGCTCATCCTCGGCGCCATTTCTGTCATCATGATCATCATCGGTGGCTTTCAGTATGTGACCTCGGCTGGCGACTCTAACAAGGTCAAGACTGCCAAGTCGACCATCATGTATGCGGTAATCGGTGTTGCCGTGGCGCTTCTATCGTATGCCATTGTTGATTTTGTGTTTGGCAAAATATAAGAAAAAGGAGAAATGTATGAAACGATATAGAAAAACCCTCGTAGCCGCCGTCTTGTCATTAGTGGTTGCTGCCGCGGCCGTCGTCATGCCGATCGCCCTGCCGTCCGCGTCGGCCCAATTTAAGAGCGGTTTGGATGCAGCTCGAACGGATGAGATGAGCACGAAGCCTATCGGCACCACTATTGGCGAGGTGGTTAATATCTTTCTCTACTTTGTCGGTGCGGTGGCGGTTATTGTTGTGATCTGGGGTGGCTTTCAGTACATTACCTCGTCAGGCGATAGCCAAAAAGCAACCACTGCCAAAAACACCATCATGTACGCGGTGATTGGTATCGTCGTGGTGGTCATGTCGTATGCTATTGTTAACTGGGTCTTTGGCTTGTTTAAGTAGCTAAATGATGATAGAATAACAGCTGAAACTATATTAACTGGTAAACAAGGAATCAAGAATGAACAAATTAAAACTCATCGTTGTTGGTATTGTGGCTACGCTAGCGTTGGTATTCGCGACAGTGCCGGTGGCTCAGGCAGACTATAACCTAGATAAGGGTATCAGTGACTCAAAGGGTGACCGAGTGGCCGAGAAAGTCGATGATCCACAGCAACTAGTCAAGGGTATCGTCAACGGTATTCTCTACTTCGTCGGTATCTTGTCGGTGATTATGTTGATCTGGGGTGGTATCCTTTACACGACCTCATCTGGTGACTCGAATAAGGTGACCACTGCCAAAAACACCATCATGTACGCGGTAATTGGTCTTGTGGTGGCGATCTTTGCCTACGCGATCGTTAACTTCGTTCTCACAACATCACGCGGCGTGAGCTCGTAGCCATTGATTACACCAAGGAACACCCTCGCGATAAGCGAGGGTGTTTTTCTAATTGGTTAGGGTGTGTCAATGGTGAGATCAATATACTTCATTAAAGGTGAAAGACTGGACCTTACAAAACTTGGATTTTCTTGGCGCGTTCTTGCTTGATCTTTTCAAACGTGATGGTGAGCACGCCGTCCTTGAGTTCGGCCTTGACGCCTTCTTCGTTGACCGCGACGGGTAGCGCCAGGGTGCGGCTAAACTCACCCCAGTAGCATTCTTGGATGTGCCAGTTCTTGACGTCGGTCTCGTCGCCGCTTGATAGGGTGCCGCTGATCGTGAGGATGCCGTCGGAGATGCTGACGTCTAGGTCGTTACGATCAACGCCGGCGGTCCGGGCCTTGATAATAAGTTCGGTTTCTGATTCAAATACATCGACCGCTAGCTGCCCCATCAAATCATCGGCCTCATCCTCCCAGTCATCCTCAGGAGTGGGCGCTGCGGTAGCCGGTGCTGCTGCGGGTGCGGCTGGTTGCGGCGCGTCATTAGCCAGATCATCATTCAAGAAAGCTGCGGTTAGCTCATCTTCGATTAACAAATCGTCGTTTCTGCGTGCCATGTTTCCTCCGCCTTTATAGGCTGATTGACAATATCATCTATTAGTATAACGGTTATGTGCGCTATAATCAAGAGTGAAAGGCGAAAAAGCGAAAAATGCCTATTGATACGTTATTATCATATATCGCGCCGCATTATTGTTATGGTTGCGATGCGACTGGCTCGCTTTTGTGTCGGTCGTGTCTTGCGGCAGAAAAGCGGAGCCGCTATCAGGTCTGTGTGATTTGTGGACAGCCGTGCGCTAATGGCAATGCGTGTCGGCGACATGCCCTGCCCTACGAGGCGCTCGACTGTGTGCTGTGGCGGCGAGGTGCGGTGGCGCGGCTGATTGATGGTTATAAGTTTCACCGCGTGCGTGCCGCCAGTGGGGTGTTGGCTCAGTTCCTAGACGAACTGCTCCCAGAATACGACACCTCGACGGTGGTTGTGCCGGTGCCGACGGCTCCTGCCAATATTCGTAAGCGCGGCTATGATCATATGTTGCTGGTTGCTCGGCAATTTGCCCGGCGGCGGGGACTGAGGGTCGAACGGCCACTGGTCAGACAGACGAATGTGACGCAGTATTATGCCCGCTCGGCGGCTGAGCGTAGAGCGCAGGCGCAGCAGTTTTTCCGCATGCGCAGTGCTCGGGCCGATGTTCCCTATCTGATTTTGGATGATATTTTCACCACTGGCTCAACGATTACAGCGGCAGCCCAAACGCTACGAGCGGCTGGTGCGCGGGACATTCGCGTGGGGATTATTGCTCGCCAGGGGAACAATAAAAAGGCTACTGTAAAAACGCCGCCACATCCTAGTTGTGATGATACGAACCGCCCCGAGCGATCTCTTGGGCGCGGTACAGCTGCTCGGCGAGCATGAGCCGTACCAACTGGTGTGGAAACACCAGGCGTGATAGCGACCAAACGATGTCAGCCCGCCGGTGAAGCGTCTCGGTAACGCCATAGGCCCCGCCAATGATGATAACGATGTGCTGATCGGTGTGATCAAGAATGAGCCGCGATAGTTCTGGCGAGCTCAGGTTGCGGCCGCGCTCGTCGAGGAGGATGATGAAATCGTGCGGCTTGAGGCGAGACATCAGGCGCTCTGACTCGTCCTGGCGCGCTCTGTCGCCGATTTGGCCGGAATGTGGGATGATGATCATTTCTGCGGCGAATGGCGCTCTAAGGCGCTCTAAAAAGCGCTTAATGCCTGGCTCTACCCAGGGCTCGTGCCGCTTGCCGATGGTGAGAATAGTAATTTTCACGTGCGGGCTTTCGGTGGGGCGTTATTATCATGCAAGATAGCTTCGGCGGTTGCCTTGGCGATTTGGTGGTGGACATGGGTGGTCGGATGGCCCACGTCGTCACCTCCAGTTACCACACCAAGACCAAACGTGGCGCAAGCATCGACGTTCTTTGGCGGCTCGACCAAGGTGATGCGCGGTTCGTGCATGCTGGCGACAACGTCGCGGATAGCTTGATTGACCGTCTCGATAAAGCTGGCGACAAAATGATCGGTGTCGTTATTGATAATCGTTGGACAGATGTCGCGTGGCTGGATGGGCGTGGTATAGAGGTTGATGTATAGCTGGGCGTTGGGGACATGTTCAAGGATGGCGCGGTAGGCTTGCTTGAGCGACTGACGATATTCGTCCGAGTACAGTCGGCGAAAGACATCGATGTACATCTCGCTGCGCGTATCACACCGTTCGTGCAGGCAGGCGTCGAACACCGCGTTAAGGTCAATCATATTGGCGCCAAGCGACAGTGTGATGATATCGGTTTTGGGGCTAAGGGCGTCGATTTGCGGTGGCTGGTCGTCAAACTGCTGGTTAGAGATATGCTCTGGCCTGGCGCCACGACAGGCCACGAGGGTGATGTTGTCTGAAGGAATGCCAAACGCTTTGAGTTGCCGTGCGTACGCTTCTGGTGAGCGCTGGCACTCTGTTGTTGTGTCGTCGTAATTCCCTAGCCCCGCCCCGCTGGCGACTGAATCACCCATGCCGACGACGTAGGTGTGCCTGGCCTGCTCGGGCGAGATGCTCGGGCGGCTGGACGCTGATAGCGCTAATGAAGCGAGGGCCGCTATCGTAGCGACCCCCCGTTTGGCCAATGTTTCTAATCTTTCTCTCATGATGTCGTGTCTGGCGGAAGGGGAGGGATTCGAACCCTCGGTACGTGTTACCGCACGCCGGTTTTCAAGACCGGTACCTTCAACCACTCGGTCACCCTTCCAATTAATCGTAGCGACTGGATTCTGGCGGAGAGAGAGGGATTCGAACCCTCGATGGGTTGCCCCATACCGCTTTTCGAGAGCGGCCAGTTCAACCACTCCTGCACCTCTCCAAATAAAAATGGTACACCCGGCACGATTCGAACGTACGACCTTTGGCTCCGCAAGCCAACGCTCTATCCAGCTGAGCTACGGGTGCATACAGCCTTTCGGAAATCCGATTGGCTATAACAAAAATATAAAGAACTTTCAATGCCAGCGGCAATGAACTTTTGTATTCTAGCACACCTGTTAACTCGGGGCAAGCTATAGCCTGATGATCCGAATGAGCTTCTCCAGTGCATCTGGCGCGATTTCTTGCATCGGTAGTCGTGCCCCCAGCATGTCGACGATGGTCTCGCCCTCGGCCTCAGAAAAATAGATGGTCAGTGCCGGTGAGAACCGCTTGACCGGCAGTAAAATTGCCGAGTGCTGATCGCCGTCTTGCCCCAGCCCAAAGGCTCGAAATTCACTAAAATCATACAAGCGGTCGGCGACGTAAACCCCCTTGGGACTGATGGCGTAATTGACCATCACTGATGGCTTGGATCGAAGTAGTACGAGCGCCACCGCCATAATCGGCAGCAAAATCGCGAATGTCCAGCTATTAAAAACAAAGATCGCCAGCGCCATCAGGGCAAGCACTACGAAACCAACAGCAATATACCAGCCAGTCGTGCGGTGGGCCTGCACGCCCTCAGGAGCTTGCCAGGCGATGGGCTGCGATAAGTCAGTCATCGGCTGGGCCGCGTCTTGTTGGGTGTTTTCGGTGTCGGTTGCGTGTGGCTGCTCTTCCATATGTCTAGTATACCACGAGCGGTATGATCTGCTATACGTCGGTAGAATTACCGCCAAGACCAATTACGGTATTGAGGACAAATTGAATGATGGCGTAAGCAAATAGGGCGACGAGCAGACCAATGACGGCATAGAGAATGGTGTTCTTTGCCGAGGTGACGGCGTCTTTGTTGCCGCTAGAAACAACGTAGCGAAAACCACCAAAAATCAGCATCACCACAGCGAGGATACCGATAAAATAGAGCATGATGTTGATAATTTTTTTCACCAACGAGCTGTCACCGTTAGTTAAGTTGGTTGGCACGCCGTCGCCACGCGCATCATTGATGCCACGAGTGACGCCGCCCTCGCCGAGCGCGAACGCTGGAGTGCTCAAAACTACCGTGCCGACACCGATGGTCAGCATGATGCTAACGATACCTGCGAAAAACCTCTTCATGCGCGTTATTATCCTCTCTCTTAGGTTTATTGTCAAGTTTTGCGGCCCGCCTGCTAGCCGCGGGGCTAGCCAGACCATTGCTTCTATGATACACTATTTTTGGCTCATGGAGGAGTACCCAAGTGGCTGAAGGGGACGGTTTGCTAAATCGTTAGTACGGGGAGACCTGTAGCGGGAGTTCGAATCTCCCCTCCTCCGCCAGAGTTATGCCGCTCCCGTCTCGGTTTATCCGGGACTTATTTTATTGTTTTGTTTAGTACGCGGAGTGGGTATCGAATAGAATTTTGGGCCGACGGCACCATCTAAATCAGGAAATATTATTGACAAATTAAAAACCTTATGCTATTATCCTAACATTGCTATGGCCAGATCCATACAGATAAACGTAAAAAGAATATGAAATATTTATCACACATTATTACTACTACCACGATGGCACTGGGCCTGTCGACCAGCCTCGGCGTGTTTCTACACGATACGAATATTGATAAAGCGATTGTTTCTGCTTGGCAACTCATGAGTGATGCGCGCCAGGTTGATGACGACCATCACAGCAAGCCGCATTCCTCACCGCACACTCACTCTGACCATCATGATTTTTCAGGGGTGCTAAAGGACGGACAAACTCATCCGCGGACGACGCCGCGCAGCGCTGATCGCAAACACCTACACACCAAGCTTGTCAGTCGTGGTGGCGATGGTGACATTGATGGGCATCGACTGATAGTCGATCCGATTAGCGTGAGCTGATGACTTCGAGCTCGCTGATGAAGCGCTGGATGAGCTTTTCTTGCTCGGCCAGCTGCTGGCGAGTTTCCTCGACGAGATGGGCTGGCGCCTTTTCAACATAAGTTGGATTATCCAGCCGTGCTTGGAGGCTTGACAGGGTTCGCCGCGCTTCACTTAGCCGCACTTCCAGATCGGTCTGGTGCTGATAGAGTGTCTCCTCGTCAATATCCAACCACGCTTCCCTGTTTGCCGCCGCCAACCTAAGGCCTCGCGGTTGATCGGTGTGTGCAATTGACTCCAGGCGCATGAGGTGTTTGATGGTGTCTTGATTATCGGCGATGAGGCTGTCATTACCGTATAACAAGCGGTATTTTTTATTGCCCGGCAACTCAGCGATTACCCAGCGGCCTTCCGCGACCAGTGTTTTCAGCTGTTCAAACTGCTCGGCGGCGATGGGGTCAAACTTTTCTGGGGTTGGCCAGTGGTCGCGCATCAAGATACCGTCGGTGTAATTAAGCGTCTGCCAAATCGTCTCGGTGACGAATGGCGCGAACGGATGAGCGATTTTCAGGCTGGTCGCCAGCGCCCATGACAGTAATGGGCGATTGATAGCGGTTTTCGACGATTCGATGTACCAATCAGCTAGGTCGTCCCAAATAGCGTGATAAACCGTGTCTGCAGCTTCAGAAAAGCGGTACTGCTCCAGACGGACGGCGACATTGTTGGCGGCGTCGTTCAGCTGGCGGATAATCCAGTGGTCGGCCGGCGTCTGCGGCTCCAGGTCAACGATTTGGTGTTCATCGCCGATTTGCGCCTCGACGAAACGAGCGATATTCCATAGCTTATTACAGAAATTACGAGCAGCGATGACGGCGCCCTTGTTGAATGCTTGATGCTGGGCCGGCGCGCGGCCAGCGATGATGCCCATACGGGTGGCGTCTGAGCCAAATTCTGAGACTAATTCCATTGGGTTGATGACATTGCCTTTGGATTTGGACATTTTTTGATTGTGCTCATCATTGACCATGCCGTGCAGATAAACATCCTTGAACGGTAGTTTGCCAGTGCGGTACAGGCTAAGCATAATCATGCGCGCCACCCATGCCCGCATAATGTCCATGCCAGTTTCCATCAGGCTGGTCGGGAAATATTTGGCTAGTTCCCCGCCGTTTAGGTAATCGGTAACGATGTACGGCCACTGTCCAGACGAAAACCAGGTGTCAAAGGTGTCCTCTTCCCTGATATATGTTGTACCATTTACAACTATCTTTCGTTCGTCAGTGCGGATGTTGAATATCCAATCGCGCGGGTCGCTTTCATTGACAAATGCCGGAATCGGGATACCCCATGGGATTTGCCGAGAGATATTCCAATCTTTCAGTTGTTTAAGATAAGCGACGAGCTCTTTGCGCTTGGCGGCTGGATAAAAGGTAATCTCTTCCCTCTCTAAGGCTTCAATGGCTGGCTGAGCTAAAGGCTGCATTTTAATAAACCACTGCTCTTTAACTATCGGCTCAATCACGCTGCCGCATTTGTAACAATGTCCGACGGCATGTTCAATGTCTGTTTCGCCGCGGCGCAGCTCCAACGATTCTAAAGCTGCCAACACGCGAGTGCGGGCTTCTGCCGGCGTTAAACCTAGGAATTGCGGCGGTACATTAATCATCTTACCCTCTTGGCTGATGATTTGTTTGAGCGGCAGATTGTGGCGCTGGGCCATCTCGAAGTCGTTCGGGTCGTGCGCTGGCGTAATTTTCACCGCGCCAGTACCGTAGTTCATATCGACGTACTCGTCGGCGATAATCGGGATTTCCTCGTCGGTGATTGGCAATAAAATTCGCGTGCCGATGAGGTGTTTGTAACGCTCGTCATCCGGGTGGACAGCCACTGCCACGTCGCCCAGCATAGTCTCCGGCCGCGTGGTGGCGACTACGATTTCACCGATTTTATCCAGCGTCGGGTAAGCGATTTGCCACAACTTCCCTTTTTCATTTTTATGCTCAACTTCGATGTCGGCGAAGCTGGTTTGGTGTTTAGTGCAATAATTGACAATCCGCTCACCGCGGTAAACTAGCCCGTCATCCCACATCTTTTTGAATGTCTCATACACCATAGCGATGACTTTATCGTCCAGCGTAAAGGTCAAATGCTGCCAAGAAGCGCTGACGCCCAGAGCGCGCAGCTGCAACTCCATATTGCCACGTTTTTCTTCCACAAACTTCCAAACCTGGTCGTACAGTTGTTCACGTGAAAAGTCAAAACGGCTTTTTCCCCGTTTTGCTAGTTCTTTTTCGTAGACTACCCACGTCTCAAAGCCGGCATGATCTGCCCCGGGAATAAATACCGCATCATCGCCCTTCATGCGGTGATAGCGGATCATAATATCTTTCAAATTCATATCCAGGGCATGGCCAATGTGCAAGTTGCCATTGGCGTTGGGCGGCGGCATGACGATGGAGTACGGTTTGCCGGTGCCGGTCGGCTCCAATGCACCGCTGGTTTCCCACATGGCGTAAATGTTTGGTTCGTAATCGTTTGGGGTGTATTGTTTGGCTAGTTGCATGAATAATTCCTACTTTTCACGTGAAAAGCGAGCATCGCTACCGTCAAGATTTTTCACGTGAAAACTCAGACAATAGGCGTAAATGATCTCTCCACGCGGTTATATTACCAAGCCAATTATACCACAGAAAAAGGGGCGGCAAAACCGCGGACGATGCCTGGCTGGGGGTGTTAACGCAGCGTTTGGTAGGCGCGGTACAGCCAGTAGCGGCTGCGTTGTAATGGCAAATCCCAAGCCCCGGCAAAGGTGACGTCGTATCCGCCAAATGAGCGTTTGAACTTGGTGAAGCCGGCCCACGGATGGCTCTTGTCGGCACCGTCGGGGGCAATGCCGTAGAGGTCGGCTTTGGCTAATCCGAGCTGCTGAGCGTCAATGATTGCCTCGGCCAGCAGGGCAGTGCCGGCGTTGAGCTTGCGGTGAGCTGGGTCTGACGAGGCGCCGGCATGGGCGTAATATAGCGTGTCGCTGCTGTGATAAAACAGGGCAGCGGCAATGGGCTGATCGTCAAGCGCGGCGTAATACAGTGTGGCCGCGCCGAGCGGGAAGAGGGTAGCGGCTTGCTGGCGGAAATAACTATCAGGGTGCGGCGTAATGCCACGGTGCCGAGCGACTTGGTGGACGAATTTCAGTAAGATATCAATGTCGTGCGGGTTGGTCGAGCGGTGGACAGAGACGCCTTTTTTATGATAATTGCGGTACACATTGCGAACTGGCTGCGCCATGTGGGCGATCAGCTGGTCTTGCGGCTGGGTCAAGTCAATGACGTGCGAATGCTCCGGCTGGAGTTTTTGGTAGGTGACCTTTTTCCAGCCGTGAGCTTGGAGATGGGCAGCAAAGTCGAGGTTGGTTGGCTCAACGCGCAGGAAGGTAACATGATGTTTTTTACCAAGGTGAGTTAGAGAATCAAGGGCCGCTGCCAGTGAATGTTCGTCATTGGCAGTCGGACCATATGGGCAATACAGACGGGAATTACCGGTGCTGCGCTCCAGGATAGCCAAATATTCCCAACCCGGGCCGCTATCGCGAAAGGTGGTGCGGCCAAGTGATTCTTGAAAGGCTTGCCAGGCGGTTGATTGTAAAAAATGTTGGTTCATGTTGTAATCCTCACAACGTTAGATTGCTGTCATTGATAAACTTGGTTGCACTTCCAGGTCGTACGGGTCGGCGGGCTGGTCTATGTGGGCGCGGAAATAACCGAGCGCGGCGATCATGGCGGCGTTGTCGGTGCAGAGTTGGATGGGCGCGTATTCGATGCCGATTGGTAAGGCCTCACGCAGTTGGCGGCGTAATTCTTGATTGGCGGCGACGCCACCAGCGATGACGACGGAGGCGGGCTGGAAATTGTCATAGGCTTTTTTGGTCTTATCGACCAGGGTTTTGATAGCGGTGTACTGGAAGCTGGCTGCCATATTATGCCTCAAATCGTCGTTTACTAGGGCAGGAAGCTCGTGCGACGGAAAGGTGAAGTCTTTGCCCACCTCGCGCTGAACAGCTCTCAGAACGGCTGTCTTGAGGCCGGAGAAGGAAAAATCGTACTCGCCGGCGAGCTTGGCGATAGGTAGGTGAAAGGCGCGAGGATCGCCGAGTTCGGCTGCCTTGGCGATGGCAGGGCCGCCAGGGTAGGGCAGGCCAATGATTTTAGCGACCTTGTCGAACGCCTCGCCGACGGCGTCGTCCTGGGTTTGGCCGATGAGTCGGTAGTCGCCGTGATTTTGGAATAGGACGAGCTGCGAGTGACCGCCAGAGACGATGAGGGCGAGGAGGGGGAAGGTGGGTTGATGATGTGGTAAAGACAGCGCCAAATCGCTAGAATTAACAACGGCTTCCGCACGCCGAGATGCTTTCTCGTCAGATTCTTTGGCGACTGCGGGACTCGCTTTGCTCAAACAGTTCTCGTCTCGCAAGGAATCTGACAAGCTCGCCTCTCGGGTTTGTGCAGATGTTGTTAATTCCAGCAATTTGGTATGTTTTGAGCCTCTCTTTCTCTGTTCGGTGATGAAATTAGCATACACATGCGCCTCGACATGGTGTATCTTGTAGAGCCGCTTATTATGAATGACGGCGAGGGTGCGGGCGGCGAGGGTGCCGATGAGCAGCGAGCCGATCAGGCCGGGCGCGTAGGTGACGGCGATGGCGTCGATATCGTCCCAGGTGCAATCAGCGTCAGACAGAGCTTTTTTGATGACCGGGTTGATAACTTCCAGGTGGCTGCGGGCGGCAATTTCCGGGATGACGCCGCCGTATTCGGCGTGGATGTCAATCTGGGAATTGACCACATTAGAAAGCAAGCGTTCGCCGTCCTCAACGATCGCCGCCGCTGTTTCGTCGCAGCTGGACTCGATTCCCAAAATCCTCATTTGTTTTTATTATAGCAAATATAAGTGGTAAAATAGGGATATGAAAGCCACGTTGGTGAAGTTTGTGAGGAAAGTGTTGCCGGGCGGGATGCTCCGGCGGTTAGAGAATGGGTATCGGCGGTTGCGCGTCAAGCTGGTTAGCGCACGGTATGGTAATCCGTCAAAGCACCTCAGGGTGATCGCGGTGACGGGGACGAATGGCAAGACGACAACGTCGTGCTACATCAATGAGATTTTGAAAGAAGCTCATTTCACGACCGCGATGTTCACTACAGCGGTGATCGAGGTGGCGGGTGAGCGAAAACTTAACGACCTCAATGCCACGGTGGCGAGTACGGCGCGGATGCAGCGGTTTTTTCGCGATGCCAAGCGGGCGAACGCTGACTACGTGGTGCTGGAGGTGACGAGTCATGCGCTGGATCAGCATAAGCTAGACGGCGTGCCGATCGAGGCGGCAGTGATGACAAATTTGACGCAGGATCACCTGGATTATCACAAGACGATGGAAGAGTATGCAGCGGCTAAGAGCAAACTATTTCAGCTGCACCCACGGTTTATCGTGCTCAACCGCGATGACGAGTGGTATGATTATTTCAATCAGTTTGTCGCCAGCGAGCAAAAGATGACGTACGGTCGAAGTACGGAGGCTGAGGCAAAAATTACCCACGTCAAGTTGTACCGTAAGGGCACGGAGGCTGATGTGGTGCTGGATCATCAGACGCATTTGGAGCTAGCGACGAATCTGCCGGGCGAGTTCAATGTGATGAATATGACGGCCGCGACGACACTGGCGTATTTATTGGGCGTCAAGCTGGAGGATATCCAGGAGGGCGTAGCCAATGTCGAAGCGGTGCCGGGGCGGTTTGAGCGAGCGGTCGAGGGCCTGGGCTATGACGTGATCGTTGATTATGCTCATACGCCAGATGCGCTGGAAAAGCTGTTGGCGGCGGCACGCGGCATCACCAAGCAGCGGGTGATTTTAGTGTTCGGAGCGTGTGGCGATCGTGATCAGGGCAAGCGACCGATTATGGGCGAGATCGCGGCGCGTGGAGCGGATCGGATTTTCCTGACTGACGAGGAGAGCTATAATGAAGATCCAGAGCAGATCCGGCGGATGTTGATGGAGGGGATTGAGCGCGGTCGCGGCGATGCAAAAACAACAGAGATTGCCGACCGGCGCCAGGCGATTGAGCGGGCGCTTGGCTGTGCCAAGAAGGGCGATATGGTGCTGATCACCGGTATGGGCCACGAGCAATATCGGATCGTCAATGGTCAGCGGCTGCCGTGGAATGATGGCCAGGTCGTGCGCGAGATCGTTGGTCGGGAACGGGCGGCGTGAGGTATGCGGCTACTATTGGTAACCAGAGGGATTCCCGGCTCTGGTAAGTCGACGTTTCTCGCGGAGCAGGGGCTTGATATGTATACCTTGTCGCCGGATGCGATACGGCTGATGCTGGCGTCGCCGCAGTTGACGCTTGACGGGCAAACGACTATGCCGTCGCGTCAAGACGCAATGGTGTGGCGGTTGCTACACGAGATGCTGGAGCAGCGGATGACACGGGGTGAGACGACGGTGGTTGATGCAACGCACACGACGCCGAATTACTTCAAGACGTACGGCGAGCTGTGCCGGAAATATCGCTACCGGCTGGTGGTGATTGATTTTGCTGATGTGCCGCTGGCGGTATGTCAAGAGCGTAATCGAGGGCGGCCGAGCCATAAGGTGGTGCCAAGTAGTGTGCTTGAGCGTATGCATCGGCGGCTGCAACAGAGTTCACTGCCGAAATGGGTGACGGTGGTGCGGACGGCTGAGGAGGTGAATCAACTGCTTACCAATCAGCCAGAGAACGTTGATAGGTATCGGGCGATTCATCATATCGGCGATGTGCAGGGGTGTTTTACGCCGCTCAAGGAATATTTCGAGCGGTATCCGCTTCGGGACGATGAACTGTATATTTTTGTCGGCGACCTATTAGATCGCGGTGCGGAGAATGATGCGGTAATGCAATTTGTGTGTGACGAGTTACTTGACCGACCAAACGTGTGGTTCGTTGAGGGTAATCATGAGCTATATCTCTGGCAGTGGGCGACCGATCAACCGGTTGCGGCGCGGGTATTTAGCGAACAAACACAGCCACAACTGGAGGCAGCGGGCATCGATAAGCGTAAGGTAGCGCGGCTGCTGCGGCGGATGGATCAATATATTTTGTATCAATTTCGAGGGCAAACCGTCTTGGTGACGCATGGCGGGCTTAGTACATTGCCGGAGCAGTTACCGCTGATGGCGACCAGCCAGCTGATCCATGGCGTGGGGGCGTATGATGAGGTTGGGGCGGTGGATGATGCATTTATGGCGCAGACTGATGACGCGACGTTTCAGATTCATGGACATCGCAACAGGCAGAATTATCCTACACGGTACAACGAACGGTGCTACAATTTGGAGGGAAAGGTTGAGTTTGGTGGCAAGCTGCGAACAGTGCGGCTGGACGAGAACGGCATGACGCCGATCGCTATTCAAAACCAACGAGCAGCAGCGCGGCTGTATCCGGAAAACGCAGCGTTCCTAAGCCAGCTGCGACAGAATCGCTACATTCGTGAATCAATTCTGCCGGGCGACATCAGCTCGTTTAATTTCAAGCCCGAGGCATTTTATCGCCAAGCATGGACGACGCAGACGATGCGGGCGCGCGGACTGTTTCTCAATACGCTGACAAACGAGATCGTGATTCGGGCCTATGATAAGTTTTTTAACATTGGCGAGCGGCGCGATACTGAACTAGCGGCGCTGGAGCAGACGATGGTCTTTCCGGCGCGGGCATGGGTGAAGGAGAATGGCTTTTTGGGGTTAGTCGGGTATGATTCGGCGGCGGGCGGGCTGGTGATTGCGTCAAAGTCGACGACCGAGGGTGACTATGCGGCGGCCTTTCGGCGGGAATTTTTGGAGCAATTTCGAGACAGACTGCCGTATATCACTGATTATCTGCGCCGTCATAACGCGTGCCTACTGTTTGAGGTCGTGTTGCCACAATTCGACCCACATATTATTGCCTATGAATCGAACAAGTTGGTGCTGCTCGATATCGTCAAGCGGCAGGTTGCATACGAGGCGGTCGACCGGCAGGAGCGGGAGCGATTTGCGCGCGAGATCGGGGCGAACAGCAAGCGTCTGGCGGCGGAGTTTTCGTCGTGGAGGGAGTTTGCGGCGTGGCTTGATCAGCTTCACGGTATGGCGTATCAGTGGCAGGGCGAGCGAGTTGAGGGCTTTGTACTTGAAGATGCTGGTGGCCATCAGGTCAAGGCCAAGCTTGATTATTATACCTTTTGGCGGCAGATGCGAACAGCGCTGGAGGCACTGCAGGCTGGTCGGCGGCCATCAACGAGGCCCGACTGTCCTGATCCGGCGCTGGCGTCACGAGTAATTGAATATATGCGGCAGCTGCCTACCGAGGACTTAGCGCGGATGGACATTATCGCGCTACGACGACGGTTTGAGTAGGCGAGTGGTTGGTTTCTTGTTGCGCGCGGGGCGGTCTGGTACAATTTTGACATAAGCATAACGGAGGGGGCGCTTATGTGGAAACGTATTATTAGTGTTGTTGGGGCTACGTTAGCGGTGTGCATCGCGGTGCCGGCAACGGCTGGAGCGGCTTCTGAGTATGATGATATCATCAGCAAAGTTTCAACGAAAACACTGATCCATCACATTGATAATTATTCGGGTAAGACCTGTGGAAGTCCTGATGACGATTACGCGAAGAAGTGGCTGTTTGCCTTCAAGCAAAAGAGGTACTATCAAGGCGACCCTAAAGACCACCAGGCGGCGGTAGAAAGTTTAGAGCGCGCTATGTCGTCACCAAAGGGTGCATATGCGGTTATTTATGAGCAGAACAATAAGCATAACGACACGTCAAACCCATATTTCATAAAAGTTTTTTGGACAGAAGATGGTAAAGACGATTATACGTATCGTTTTTATAAAAATCATCAAATAAGCGGGATTTATCTTACGAGGAAGGAGAGTAGTCAGTCGAAACTTTATGTGGCTACCGTTGCCAGCCCTAAGTTGATTTTAGGAGGTGGTAATGGTAGTAATTGTGCCCCTGAATACTTGTGGGGACATAAACAGTCACAGGCTTTTGTATCTGACCTGAATATATCTGCAGAATCAAATAAAAAACTCTTTACGTCTACGTTTCCTGTTGATTATCCGAGTGGCTATGCAGGCCCCAAGTTTCCGGACAATCGCTCAGCGATCGGATGGTGGCCAGACTCGTCTCAATATGATGATTTTACAGATAAGATAACAATAAAGAAGCTGATAAACTATATAAATTATCATAAGGTGTTCTGTGCGCCAGCAGACTATTCTAATAGTTGGTTTACAGCATTTAAGTATCCCAATATTCCTGACAATCATAAGTATCATAAAAGTTATATGGCAAGTCTTGAACGGGCGATGGCGACGGGAGCGTATGCTGTTGCTTATGAACAAACGACGGTTAATGGTAAAACAGTAAACCCCTATTTCATAACGGTATTTTGGTCAGAAAATAGCAATGACTTTCATATTAAGTTTTACGGTGATGCTCCGTACAGAGTTGCTACCATTACACATAAGTGGGGCAGCAGTGCAAAGTTGTACGGTATGATCGCAGGTAGCACTGGACCGCTCTGGGGACGTGGCGGTTGTGAAGTTGAGTTTTTGCAGGGAAATTATCTAAACGGCTATATACCTACTGCTCGGTTTAACGAGTCGTATATACCGTTGAGCGGTGGCAATAATATGAAAATCTTCACCTCAACCTTTGACGTCGAATATCCAGATGGCTACAAGGGTAAGCCGATTCCTGGCGATCGACGCAATATCAAGTATCTCGCTCTTGGCGATTCCTTCTCCAGCGGCGAAGGCGATACTGATAAAAATCCGGCGACCGACCGGAAGTATTATCGCCAGTGGACGGATGTGAATGAAGATAAGGCGAAGGGCGCGCCAAGGGAAAAGTGCCATGTCAGCACGCGTTCGTATCCGTACAAGCTGGCGAATTGGATGGGGCTGGGTAGCGGCCCGTCGGCGGCGTGGGCGTCGGTTGCGTGTAGTGGGGCGACGGTGTACGACATGAATTGGGACAATTCGGGCGGCTATGAAGGGCAGGACAGCCCGCTCGGGCGGTTGCATGGCTATGATAATAAAGGAACGTTGCAGAAGATGGCACTCAACGAGATGATTCCAGGGCGCGTCAAGCAAATCGAGTTCGTAAAGAAATACCAACCAAAGGTGATCACGCTGACAGCGGGCGGGAATGATGTGGGGTTTGGTAAAAAGCTCGTATCGTGCGTAGGACCGGAGTCTACACTAGGTGATTGTATGTATGCAAAACCTGAGATGCGAAATCGCATTAAGAGTGAGATACTTGAACAATTTGATAGACTAAAATCTTTGTATGAAGAATTAAAAACCGCCACAAACAATAAAGCAAAGATCTACGTGTTGGGCTATCCTCAGTTCATAAATGGCGCTCCTGATGCATCATGTTTTGGGCGTGGTCTTCTTTCTTTGAGTGCCAGAGAGCGAGAGATGATTACAAATTCTATAACCTACCTTAATAATACCATTAAACAGGCTGCGAAAGCAGCTGGCGTCAAATATGTTGATATAGAAAACGCTTTTGGAGATCACTGGCTTTGTGGTAACGGTGACAGACACGTTAACCCACTCTTGCTGAATGAGATGATTGTTAGTAGAATTCCAGATCTTCGACTTCCTTGGGTAGAGTTTCAAGAAAGCTTCCATCCAAACGCCAAAGGCCACGCCGATATTGCTCGTGCTTTTAGGAAAGAGCTAGGTGGCGTTAATCCTGCAGACTATAAAATCTGTAAAAATGACGCGACAACTTGTCCTGACAACTCTGCGACGAAGGATAATATACCAGCACCTCCCTATTTTAACGTTGCTAATGAACAGGAAGACATAAAGTTTACTTATTATAAACTATCCAACGGGACAGCAACAAAAGTTCAAGAAAAATATATAGAGATCAAAACATCCAGACGCCCGTACAAGCCCTGGAAAAAGGTATACGTAAAGATTTACTCTGAGCCAAGAGATTTGGGCGAGATTGAAGCTGATAAGAATGGTGAAATTAATGGATCTGTGGCGCCGCCTGAGGATTTGCCCGCTGGATATCACACGCTGGTGGTGTCTGGCGAGGCTCCAGATGGCAAGAAGCAGGAACTGTACCAAACCATTCTCATTAAAGGTCCAAACCCCGAGGATATTGATGAAAATGGTACGCCGGACAAACTTCAACCCTGCGGGGCTTTCGCTCAAGCTGCTAATAAAGACGAAGACCTTGACGGCATCGACGACGCCTGTGACCCCGAAGTCACCGACCCTATCCTCTACACTGCTCGCAACGGTAAATCGTCGCTTGGCGAGGATGAGGATCGGATTTATCTCTTTCGCAATACGCGAGCAGCTAATCTGACTGGTGTCACAAACGATTACGTTGACAAGTCAAAAAACCAGAACAACACTGATGCGCTGGTTGGACATACTTTAAGCGAAGAGACACGCGGACTTGCATTCAATAAACTGGTCATTATGAAAGAAGCTGACGGTGATATCAAAAAAGGAACGCCAATTATTCTCGCCAAAGATGTGAACGAGAAATGTTATGCCCTAAAACCAGAAGACCATCTATCGCCAGCACTAAAACCAGGATCAAAAGAGTATAAGCTACGAGGATTAACAAAACTAAATACACTACCGAGGGGGGTGAGTTGTGAAAAAGAATAAACAAACGTGTCAAAACATAATCACTATAATTATAGGGATAATTCCCATCCCCACGCTCGTAATCTATCAAATAATAGCTGAAAAATTCATATTTCCACATTACTCCGAAGCTCATTTCGGTTATCTACTCATAGGAATTGGAGCGTTTGTTATCGGGGGATCTATCCTAGTTTGTTGTCGAGGCAGGGTAAAATTATGGTGTATTCCTGGGATACTTGTTGGGGTTATTGCGGTATTAGCTTACATCATAGCTATTGGGCTGAGGGAATTTCAGTTCTAAGCCGGGGTTAACGATACTGAAGTTATCGTAGGCTACTACGCCCTAAAACCAGAAGACTACCTATCGCCAGCACTAAAACCCGGATCAAAAGAGTATAAGCCACGAGGATTAACAAAACTAAATACACTACCGAAGGAGGTTGGTTGTGAAGAATAAAAAGATAATGCAGAATATAGTATTGACGGCCGTTATGGCTACCATGCCGCTACTCGTGGTGCGAGGTGATACATATCAGATAGGACTGATTATAGAATGTATTGCAGCCGTGATTAGTCTGTTATTATTGTTTACTTCTGCGAATAAAAGAAAGAATTTTCCATTTTCACATCTGGCGGCTATTTTATGGCTATTTGTCCCCGTGTCATTTTTGTTTCTACTGCAGACATCCTTGTTTGGGGGCGGTTTTGAGGGGCTTTCTAATTGGGCGAAAACCGGACTCGTAGTTGGTATCGTCGCTATAATATTGACGAGTATTCAGCTGTTCAGAGTGAATCGTTGATGGAGTTTGGTAGGGTAAGTTGTGAAGATGAGCCAACAAGTACGTCAAAGCATCAAGGATGTGGCCAGGGGATTTCATTACCATTCAGCGGCTTATTGGTCATTGTGACAGGTTGATTAACTAACACAGCCGATTTATCATAAAGGGTAGGTTATGAAAGATAATGTAGCGACGACAGACAAGCCATATTTGAGCGATACGGTTGTGATTTTACTGGTAGTCGTACCGATAGCTTTGTGCGGGCTGCTCTTTGTTGTGGCTGGGTGGGATACGTGGTGGATTCGTGAATATCATGTTACTGAGATAGCAGCAATGGCGCTACCGATGCTGTTGTCGGCGGCGGGAGTGTGGATGATGGTGTGGCTGAGGGGTGTATATAAACTCTGTGCATTCAGTAGCCTCGTGGTAGCGGCGTTGTTCTGGCTGGCGTTCCTTTATAAGCTATCGCAGTGATTTTTTACGACTCTGGCGGTACTTGGTGCGGTGATTGATAGTCATAAGAATTGTTCCGCAGATGAAAAGTGGCGGCACGCAGAATAGATATATAAACTCTCCCAGCCCATCAGCCAGAAAGCAGTTACCTATGGAAAATCCGCTACCGCAGCGTCCAGGAATGCCCCACCCGCCGATCGTCATGTCGAGGAGCAGTATCAGTATTGCGAGGTAAAACAGGATGCCTGTTATAACAAGCGGCCATCGATTGCGCAGGTTCTGATGGCGGGCAGTGATTGACCGGTCCGTTATCCCTATCATCAGCAAGGTGATAAGCATGGCGACAATGAACCACATCGAGTCGTGCAGATAGTAATCATAATAATAGTCGGGCGGACCAAATTGGTCGGAGTTGAGTTTATGCAGGTGGTCATTATGGGCAGTTGCAAGCACAAAAACGAGAACCGTCAGGCCGTAAACAAGCCAACGTATAATGCGGGTGGCAATTGATTTTTTTGATGTGGCATTTTTGGTCATCAATGGTCACTTTCAAAAAATCGCCGTTTCTTTTCGAGCCACGCGTCTGATTGGCGGACGAGTTTCTGGCTGTCGGCGGGGTTTTTGAGGAGTGGCTTGATGGCTTCCTCGAGGTAGATGCCGCCTTGCGATCCCTTAAACAGGAAAGTAGTGTCTTTATTGGCTAAGCGAGCGAGGAGCTTGGCAGCGTCGGTGGCCTTGGCGAACGAGGTGACGGTGCAGCCATTTTGCCGAGCAACTGGAGCGAGGAATCGCTCGGCCAAGCGGCCAACGGTGATGACGTGGTCAAGCTGTTTCGGGTCACACAGCGCGCCGATGGCAGCGTGTTCATCGGCTGCGGTCTGGCCCAGCTCGTTCATGTCGCCAAGGACGGCGATCTTGGTTTTGGCGGGTAGCTGGTAAAGTGTCGTCAGGGCAGACTTTACGGCGAGGGGGCTGGCATTATATGAGTCGTCGATGATGGTCGCATCGTTGATGCCAGGCAGAATATTCATGCGGCCGCTGACTGGTGTGAAATTCTCGAGCATGGTCATCACACATTCAATGTCAAGTCCAAGCTCTAACGCCACCGCCGCTGTGCCGCCGGCAACGCGGAGTTGATGCGTGCCGACAACAGGGATGATGAATGGACGCGAGGTTTGGTCAGCGTGGACGAGCTGGCAGCGATAGCCCTTGCCGCTGGTAAATTTACCGACAGCCATCTGGTAGTCGGCGCCCGGCTCGGTGCCGTAGGAAATGATTTGGCCGCAATCGGCGAAGTCCACGAATTCGGGGCGAATGTCATCGCGGTTGTAGACCACTTTTTCGCTATATTCAGCGAGGGCGAACTCCTCGCGGGCGACAGTTTCTAGTGAGCCGAAAAACTCCATATGCTCGGGTGCGATGGCGGTGACGATGGTAATGTCGGGGCGAATATAGCGGCCAAATGCAGCCATTTCGCCGGGGTGATCAATGCCGAATTCTTGGACGACAACATCAATGTCATGCTGGCGGCGGGCAGCACGGTGGGCTCGGCCCAAGACCGATAACCAATTCCATACCGAGCGGGGGTTCTGCGGTGAATCGACACCGAGGATTTCTAGCGGCGCACTAAACTCGGCGTTGAAGTTGCCGCGATTGGTGCGGACTTTGTAGCTGGAGTTCAGGACGTTGACGAGAGTTGATTTGGTGGTGGTTTTGCCGACACTGCCGACGACGGCAACGAGCTTGATGTGTGGATTATGCAGGAAGAATGTAGTGACAGAGCGGGCGAGAATGCGCGAGATGAGGGTTTTGAAGAGTCTCATGGATATAGTATAGCACTTTTCAGTGGGTATAGTGAATCAGATACTTGATTTTTTATCAAGTTTATGCTAATATTCACTACAGTTATGCTTAATCATGAACGGACATCAGCACGAAGGTTGACGCCACCTCGCTGGGGCAGGGTGGATGACTTATTATATGCTGTCACAAAAACACCAGAATACCAAAAAACAATCAATGAGGTGAAGTCTCAAAGAGCTGAGCGACAGCCAGCACAAGAGAGTAATACCGAAGAGTGGGGCGTACAACTTATCGAAAGCTTGCCTAGTGTGCTGCGCGCAAAAGCAGTTGCTATTATGGCTGCACAAGCCGTATCGGAGCGAGTGGGGCGAACCCATAAATATGAGAGCGACCAAACTCGCCAGCTAGCGCTTATGGCAGCGATACCAAATTGGCTGTTAGCGCAGCGACAGCTTGATCAGCATGGCGACACAATGAAGCGTCCTGAGAAAAAGAAATTACTTGGTCCAATAATAGCATTTAACCATGCTCTTCGTAAGATAATAGACGCGGAACAATGTTCGCGGATGCAGCAGTTAACTGATTTTGTTGGCGGTGTTGCTTTAACGATGGGTAAGAGCGGGGAAATCGCTCAATATGCAGAAAATGCGGCACAAATAACCCTCGTTGGTATGAGACAGGAAATTGCAGCAGAGAGCGTCCTAAGTTCAATGCAGGAAGTGCATGGCGTCAGGGGTGCAAACGATGAGGAAGAACTGAACGGTATAGATATTGTCGTGAATTATAACGGTGTTGAGGTTGGGATTGATATTAAATCAAGCCAAGCTGCCGCTGATAAAGCAAATAAAGTCGCTAGAGAACATAGGGATACTGAGTATATGGCGGTGTGGTCTGGGTTTACCGGTCGTGATTTTGGTGACAAGCTCATTTTGGAGAATTGGCAGCTTAGAAATCGACAAGACTATTACCGCTCCGTTATGGATGTAGTAATTCAGCAAGCTGGGAATAATGTTGCTTAATATATCAGAATAGTTTATAATACTAAAGATGACTATACGTTCATATGATATTATAACCCCTGACGATTCAAACTCGGAAGTATTTCTGAGACAACAATATATAGAAGCACTTGAGCGTAGCACTGAGATACCTGGCAAGGTAGGCGCGGTTGCGCTTCGGTTGGTTGTGACTCCTAATTCTGATGGTAATGAGTTGGCGACACGGCGACATCAACAGGACGGTAGTGCTGAGACAATTATGCTAAATGCAACCATGGTGCTTGATTCAACAGGTTTTGACGAGTCTTCTATTCGAGCGACTGGAGATGTTACGGTCGGGACAAAGAAAGCAGTTCGTGGCTGGGGGAGGCTTGAAAAAGATAAGAATGATCAATTAAAACTGCATGTTAATGAAGGGCTGGCGAATCCGGAGGAGCCAGGTGAGGCGGCTATGAAGTTCGATTTCTAGCACTCACCCTTGACGAGTGCTAATTTAGTGCGGTACAATGGGTGTATTGTTAACGAAATGGAGGATGATATGAGTACACCTATTCAGCCTCTCGGTGACCGCGTGGTAGCGGTGCGCGAGGAGGCGAAGACGCAGACGGCCAGCGGATTATATTTGCCGGATAGTTCGAAGGAGAAGCCAGTGGTGGCTGAGGTCAAAGCAGTTGGCGGCGATGTCAAGCATGTAAAAGTGGGCGATAAGATTGTTTATAAGGAATATTCGACCACGGATTTGAAGATTGACGGTACAGAATATTTGATCGTCCGCGAGGAAGATATTTTAGCAACGGTTGTTTGAGAAAAGGGGAGTTTTTAGTATGGCAAAAAAAGTTTTTTACGATGATGATGCACGGGCTCGCGTGTTGGGCGGTGCCGAGGCATTATATAACGCAGTTAAGGTAACTTACGGACCAAAGGGCCGCAATGTGGTGATTGCCAAGGGTTTTGGCGGACCGATGGTGACGCACGACGGCGTGACGGTAGCGGAAGGTATTGAGCTACCAGAGAACGACGACGAGACGCTGGGCTACAAGGTTGGTGCTGATCTGATCAAGCAGGTGGCCAAGAACCTGAACAAGCAGGCTGGTGACGGTACCACGACCGTGACGGTGCTCACCTATTCGATTTTGAAGGAAGCCAATCGGCTGATCGCGGCGGGCCACAACCCGATGGAACTACGCAAGGGTATCGAGCAGGCTGGCGCAGAAATCGTCAAAGAGCTGAATAAATTAGCTGAGCCAATTGAGGGTAAGTCTGAACGCGTGGCCGAGGTAGCAACCATCTCGGCGGGCGACGCGGAAATTGGCAAACTAATCGCTGGTGTCATCGAGAAAGTTGGCAAAGACGGCGTGGTGACGGTTGAGGCTGGCCAAGGTTTGGAACTGGAGGCTGAGGTCGTTGAAGGCTTTAGCTTAGACAAGGGTTGGGTCAGTCCGTTCTTCGTTACCGACACTGGTCGGCAAGAGGCGGTTTACGAAAAGCCGGCGATTTTGATCACCGATAAGAAAATTTCTAGCGTGCAAGAATTCCTGCCAATGTTGGAGAAATTGGCACAAAGTGGGAAAAAGGACGTGGTGCTGATTGCTGATGAAGTTGAAGGTGAAGCGCTGAGCATTTTGGTGCTGAACAAGCTCAAGGGTGTATTTAACACCGTCGCGGTTAAGGCGCCAAGCTTTGGCGACCGCCGCAAGGAGATTTTGCGCGATATCGCGGTGTTGACTGGCGCAACGGTGATTTCTGAAGATCACGGATTGACGTTTGAAAATGCTGGCCTGGAGGTCTTGGGTTCAGCGCGCAAGGTGATTGTCGGTAAAGATGAAACAACCATCGTTGAGGGCGCGGGCAAGCCGTCAGCCGTGAAGGAGCAGATTGCTCAGATTAAGGCGCTGTCTGATAACGCTTCCAGCGAATATGAAAAAGAACAATTCGACAAGCGAGCAGCGGCCTTGAGCGGCAAGGTGGCCGTCATCAAAGTCGGCGGTGCGACCGAGACGGAGATTGACGAAAAGAAATTCCGCGTGGACGACGCAGTGGCAGCGACCAAGGCAGCCTTGGCCGAGGGAATTGTCGCTGGTGGTGGTGTGACCTTGGTAAACTTGGCTGGCGGTCTGAAGGTGAGCGGTGCAGACAGCATCGCGGCTGGCCGGCAGATTCTAAAGGATGCCCTGAAGCAGCCATTCCTGCAGATTATGCGTAATGCTGGCTTGAATGCCGACGCGCTGCTAGCGCAAGTCGAGGCGGGCAAGGCTGGCTTTGGCGTTAATGTCATGGATCCGGAAGCAGGCCTGGTGGACGTCAAAAAAGCTGGCGTCATCGACCCAGCGCGCGTCACTAAGGAAGCAGTGCAGAACGCGGTATCTATCGCCTCAACCGCAGCAACCATGGGCGCACTGGTCGTCGACGTACCAGAGCCAGAAGCTCCAGCTGCGCCTGGTGGCATGCCGGGTATGGGGATGATGTAGCGGCTCCAGGTACATCGTTAAGAAGGGAACTCCTCGCTGGAAACGGCGGGGAGTTTTAGTGTGTAAATGAGGATGTCTTTATCTCTGCTATTTGGCAGCCCCAAATAGCGCCTGCATGGCTTTTTCACCCAGCTGATAATTCCGCACAAATACCCACAGCTGGTTGCCGTAGTCGAAGTGCCACCATTCATGGGGATTGACCGTAAACCCATAGGCGGTCAGCAGATTATACAGAAAGCGACGATTTCGCTGAGCGGTTATATCCTCGTCCGCCAGTGGCGTTGCTTGCTCAAAATAATCAGGATTATTGCGCGGCCCGGTGTCGCCATCCATATGCCCCATGTCAATAAAGCTGTCTGCTACAAAGTCTGGTGTCCAGGGGCTTGGCTTGACGCGCAGGCGGATGTCAATCGCTCCGCCCGTTGCGTGCGGTGATGGATTATCGGTAGTCGAGGGTTTGGCGATGATCTCGTCGCGCCGTTTATGGATATCCCCTTCTTGGAGATTCGGCTTGCTGCGTCGAATACTGTTTGGTATGAGCTGGTGATATAATGATGACTGCATGTCGGTGGAGCGTAGCCCCTCCTCAACATATACTTCCACGGCACCGCCAAAAAATTTGGTAACTTCAGGGCTCGCGAGAAAGGCATTAATGTCTGCCAGTTTTCTTGCAACTGACTCTCGGATATAGATCGATTTGTTGACGCCAGAAACACGTGCGCCGGTCGTGGCGTTGCGCCGAGAATAATAAGATTGGCCGGCAATGCCACGGCTGGCTAGGTCAACCAATGGTTCTTGACGCAGTTCACGAAGTAAGCCACTGCTCGCTGCAAATGGAATATCGCGATAGCCGATACGCATTTTGGCGTCGCGTAGTTCGGTCATGTCTGGGATAGCCGTTTCGGTGTACTGCTGTATACGGCGCTGGTTCTCGATACGGGTCTCGGCCTTGACCAAAAGATTGACGTAATAGGCGTATACTTTGACAATTTCATCGATGACTTGCTCGGGCTGCTGGATAGCACCACCCGCGAGGCGATCGGTTTTTTGTGGGCCAAATGCAATAACATCCGTGTTGTGTTCGAGTAAAAAGGTATCAATCCCTGCTAATTGTTGATATGGTATCCAGGTATCGTGCGATACGATTGCTACCTTGCCGCCCTCGTCGAGCAGAGGAAAGGCAGCCCTAAAGGTTTCTTGGGTATTGGCACGACGCGGCTTACTGCCATCGGGCATGGTACGGTTGCTATCAATTGGAGCCGATAAGACGCTGAGACTGATAACTTGTGTGCCGTGTGGTGTCGCTATTTTTGCCCACCCCTGATGCACTTTGGTCAAATTATTACTTTCGTATGGAGTTGGTAGAGTGCTCTCTTCCCAAGAAATATCCCCCAAAAGGGATGCTGCAGCGCCAAGACATAGTTCAAATTCAGTTGTATCGCTTTTAAAACCCTGTGCTTCGGCTCGCTCGCGCTCTGCTTCAGTGGTTGGACGGTCACAGGTGGTGAGGATAATTTCTGAGGTGTTGATTTTACCTTCTTGTATTGCCGTGAGGGCACCGAGTAGGCGGATACCATTAGTGGCACCAGCTCCACCCGGTACAATGATCGCAGATACATCGCCGATAGGTTGCATGTCGCGGGGTAGAGCAACATCAAGTTGTCTGCCATCATGTTCTAGCTTTTGGTCAAGCTCTTCGTGAAGAAAGCCTAGTTGTATGGCCGCGTTACAGATAGACTCGTGATTGGCGGAAGTTTTGGCAATATCTGAAAAATCTTTGATGCCACCGCCGCGCAGCCCGAGCATATCACGAACGAAGGGGGCGTCGTAACTTGGTATACCATACAGACCTGCTGATTGCTGGTTGAGGAGGCCATGGAGTGTTTCTTCATAGAGCTGGAGTTTTGCCGCAGCGACATCCCGCACAGTTTCTGGACTGACGCTTGATGTTTCAGAAATAGGGCAATACCTGCCACTACGCTCTGATGCGACTAGAGACATGCTGAAATTGTACAATAAAATTATGAAATAAGCAAGTTATATATGAGCGATAAGTCTCAACTCTGCGACAAGAAATCAATTTCCTTGATGATATCGAGTAGCGCCTGGGCTTTGCGGGTTTCGTCGGGGATGGCGATGGCAGCTTCGTGTGCCGGGGCGATTAGCGAGGTGTCGTCAGTCGAGCGCAGTAGCAGGAGGTAGGTGTCGAATTTTTCCTCGGGCGAGACGTTGAGCTTGCCAACTAGTGGCCGAAGCTCACTGAGGGCATTTTGCTTGATATCATCAAGCGACATATCGGTCGGCGTGGTATATGGCCGACTAGTGTTGTCGGTGGTTGGCCGTGGTGCTGGTGCGGCCGACCCGGGTGCGAGGCCGGTCTGTGATTTGGTCGGGCGACTGGTCGTGTCGGCGTCCTGGGCGCCGGTTTCTTCAAATCGTAGATTGTCATCATTGCCACCAGAGACGCCCGCTAGCACGTTGGCTAGATCTTGATCGCTGTTGACTTGTCCGCTGTCTTGAATTGTCATACCCCACCTCTTTTCACACTACGGTTACGCTTGCTTCCTATGTTATACTGTAACACAGGAAAAGGAGGAATTTCAAGATGCTTGACGATAAAAATCTTTTAGCGCAGCGCGACCCGGGCAGTACACGAACGAGCGCAGTGGCAGTGACGACGCAGACGGACTTTGCGGCCGAGGTGGAGTCACCGGCGACCCCTAGTGAGGTGGCTAATGTGGTGCTGGCGGGTATGGGCGGTTCGGCGCTGGCGGCGGATATGGTCAAGGTGCTGACAGCTAATCGGGTCACGGTACCACTCGAGGTAGTGAAAGGCTACCAGCTGCCACATTTTGTGAATGAAAAAACACTGGTTGTTGCTATCAGCCACTCGGGTAACACCGAGGAGACGATGAGCTGTTACCAGCAGGCCCGTGAGCATGGTTGCCAGTTGGCGGTGATGGCGACGGGCGGAAAATTGTTTGCGGCGGCCGAGGCAGATAATTTGCCGCGGGTGCGCGTTCCGTCGGGCGGTCAGCCGCGGATGTCAACGATTTATCATTTGCGCGGGCTGCTGAAGCTGCTCAGTCAGTTTGAGGTGATTGACGATAGTCTGTACCAAGCAGTGGCAGCCAGTGGTACGTGGCTGAAGGACCAGCTGAGCCAGTGGGCTGAGGGGGTGCCAACGGCGGATAATTATGCCAAGCAACTGGCGCTCAAGCTCGTTGGTTCGACCCAAGTGTTTTATGCGGGCGAGTCGACATGGCCGCTGGCGTATAAGTGGAAGATTAGCTTTAACGAGTCAGCGAAAAACGTGGCGTTTTGGAATCAATATCCGGAGTTCAGCCACAATGAATTCATCGGCTGGTCATCACATCCGGTCGATAAGCCGTATAAGGTCGTGGATTTTCGGAGCAGTCTTGAGCGTCCGCGAATTCGGGAGCGGATGGAGCTGACCGATCGGTTGCTGTCGGGTATGCGCCCGAAGGCCGAAGTAGTCGAGCTACAGGGCGAGACGCTGCTCGAGCAGCTGCTGTGGGGTCTGGCGCTGGGTGAGATAGTCAGTATCTATGCGGGCATTCTCAACGGGGTCAATCCAGAGCCAGTGGCATTGGTGGAGCAGCTAAAGAAAGAATTGTCGTAATCAATTTGATCTAGAACATGAAAAGCGACGCCCGAGGGAGATGGGGCGTTGCTTTTTATTTTAGAACCAGGTGGATTTATTAGTGGCGCAAGCTCTCAATCGGATCTTTACCGGCAGCGCGGCTGGCTGGATAGATGCCAAAGAGCATACCGATAATCAAGGCTCCACCGATGGTCAGGGCGGCTGCTTGCCATTCGAGAACTGGGGTGAATGGCAGATACATACCAAGGAGGAATGACGCGCCGAGACCGATAACGTAGCCGAGAACACCGCCAAATAGACCGATGATGGCTGATTCGATGAGGAATTGGGCGACAATGGTGCGGTTGGTGGCACCAACGGCCTTGCGGATACCGACTTCGCGCTGGCGTTCGGCAACCGAAACTAGCATGATGTTGGTGATGCCGATACCGCCAACTAGCAGCGAGATGCCGGCGATGACCGCCATGGCTGTTGAGAGCGCGTTCACTAGGTGTGAATTTGGTGCGGTGATGGCCTGGCCGACCAGGGTGTGGTAGTCGGTATCGCCCTGATGCTGCTGGGCGAGGACCTTTTTGGCGGCATCAATTTTAGTTTGCAGCGCCGTACCGTTGTCAGCGGTGATGAGGATTTGCTGGATTTGGGCGGTGTTTTGTGTGAACTTTTTACTAACGGCTAGTGGCAGGATAATGGAGCGATTAAAATCAACGCCAAGGTAACTAGGCGCAGTTTCCGGCTCGTCGAGGACGCCGACGACTGTGAGTGTTTCGCCGCGGAGCTTGAGGACGCTGCCGAGGGATTTTTCAGTGCCGAATAGGTCAATTGACAGCTGTTTGCCGATCACGACGCCGTTGGCTTCGTCGATGAACTGCCCCTCGCGCAACTTGAGGCCGGCGAGTTTCGCCAGCTCACCCGAGCTACCGATAATGGTGATGCGTTCTAGTTTGGTCTTGCCGTCCGGTGTCGATAAATTAGCATGAAACGTTGCCAGTGGTGCGGCGCTGTTGTTGGTCGCCTTGGCAATTTCTCGGGCGTCCTGTTCGGTCAGTGTGTTCACCATTTGGGCGGCGTGTCCGGAGCTGAGTGACAGCAATGAATCTGGCCGCGCCTCGCTACCAGACCGAATTAGCGCAGTAGTGTCAGAGATCTTGGCGGACTGATCGCCAAACAGGCGACTCGTACCAGTCAGCAGTGATAGGATAATGGTGATGCTGGCGATGCCGACCATGATGCCAAAAATCGACAAGTAGGTGCGGACTTTATTTGACTTGAGCGACTCGACCGCGTTCTCGAAGTGATTATTGAGGAGCATTTTCATGACTTTTTCGTAGCTTTCCGTTCTTTTTTGACTGGTTTCTTCGTTGATTTGGCGGCATCGGTTTTTGCGTCGTCGGCTTTATCGGACTTAGGGGCGGGTTTCTTTTCGGTTGGCGTGTTAGAACTTTTTGCAGTATCAGGGTCAGCTGATTTTTTACTCTGTTCGGTATCGGTTTTCGTGGTCTTTGCGGTTGTCTTGGTCGAGGTGGCGCCAAGCGGCCGCTTTGGTGGGAGATCGTCTGGGGACTTTATCGGGTCGGCTGGCTTATTGGTGGCAGCAGGCGGGGTCGCCTCTTCGGGTGTCTGTTTCTCAGTTGGGGTTTTTACTGGCTCAGTTTTCTCGTCTGGCTTAGCTTTTTCATCTTTGGCAGCTGTCGTGTGTGGCGGCGTTGAATTTGCCGGGGTTGCTGGTTGGTCATCACCGCCCAGCTTTTGCTTAAAGATCTTCTTGATATGGTGCGTATCAGTATCAATGCGCCCATCGAGCATAGAAATCACCCGGCTGGCATAGGACAGCAGCTCTGGATTGTGCGTCACCATGATAATCGTGTTGCCTCGGCGATGAATGTCGGACAGTTCCTCCATGATGATGTGGCTAGACTTGGAATCGAGGTTGCCGGTCGGCTCGTCGGCCAGGATGATTGACGGACTGTTGACCAGTGCTCGGGCGATTGCCACGCGCTGAACCTGACCGCCGGATAGCTGATGTGGCAGATAATATTCGCGCTCGCCCAGATGGAAATTACGCAAAATTCGGCTGGCCTCTTGGAGGCGCTTGGTCTTGCTGATGCCTTTGTAGGTAAGCGGCAGAGCAACATTATCAATCACCGTCAGGCGTGGAATGAGATTGAAATGCTGAAAAATAAACCCAATATCGCGCGAACGAATTGTGGCGTGATGGGTCGCCGTCAGATCCTCGACCGGTTTGTTGTCGAGGTAATATTCGCCCTCTGACGGGTGGTCGAGCAGCCCGAGGATGTTGAGTAGGGTCGTCTTGCCGCAGCCGGACGGGCCGACGATGGCAATGAACTCGCCCTTTTTGACCTCGAGATTAACATTGTCCAGCGCCACCTGCTCGGCGTCACCGAAGCCAAATCGTTTCGTTACATTAGTAAGTTTAATTCGCGTTGAAGGATCGTTCATCATTGCTTTTTATTATAGACAAAAAGCCGCTCCGGTTGCAACCGCTAGCGGACTTTCTGTTATAATATGCATCACGGAAGGATGCAGGAGTGGTTGAACTGGCACGCCTGGAAAGTGTGTAGGCTCTTCACGGGGTCTCCGGGGTTCGAATCCCCGTCCTTCCGCCAGGGGGATTAATTCATGTTAAAGCAGAGTACGAGACTAGAATCAATTGCAAAAATCCTGATTATCAATGGTGACGGTAATGTTTTAACTTTGACTTTGAGTGAACACTTAAAATATCCAGAGAAATCATATCAGCCGGATTTGCCGGGTGGAATTGTGAATGCGGGTGAGCCGGAGAACTTGGGGGTAATCCGCGAGGTGCAAGAAGAATGCAGAATAGACTTAGATCCAGCAAAAATACAATTAGCGTACGCCGAGACTGCATACGATGAGAAAGAGAATAAGTCGGTTACGAAGCTATTATACGTCATACATTTGGATAATACGCCGGCGGTGACGCTAAGCTGGGAACATAGCGATTATAAGTGGGTGTCTGTCGCTGAGTTGCAGAACATTAATATGCGTCCTTTTTTCAATCGGGCAATTCAGTACGTAGTCGCACACAAGATAATTTAATTATAGCAAGTTTTATCTTGCCGCAAATTCACTCACTAAATAAAACGACCCGGCAACAACGACGTACGTATCAAGCTGCCGGGCCTTCTTGATGGCTTTCGCGAGAGCCTTGTCTGTATTATGTTCAATCTCGACTGCAGATTTCATGATATGGCGGATGTTTTCCGGCGGTACGTTGCGGTGATTTTTGCCGTAATTGGCGCTGAATGTGGTGGCGTAAGCCAGCTGCGCCAGGTTATCAATTATGGCAAGTGATTCTGCCATTGACGACTGCTTATTTTGCCCGAATGTTACTACGAAAACAGGCTTTTTATCCGGATACAATTTTCGTAATGAATCAATCAAGGCGCGGATTTTCTGGGGATTATGCGCAACATCAAATATGATGTTAACTCCATCAACATTGCACTTCTCTAACCGTCCGGGAATAGTGATATGTACGGATTTTTTCAGAGCTTCTTTTGGCAGAGGCGGCTTTTTATCTAGCGCCAGCAGCTTTTCAACGGCGCGGTACGCCAATGTCCAATTCCGCTGCTGAAAATCCGGCAGTATTTTCAGAAAATCATCAATAATTGGCGAAGCAATTGAAAACTGCGAGAACTGTGACTCTGCGTGTTGTCGAACAACCGTTTCAATCTCAGAAGCTTGCCGGTTCATCACGACTGAATCGCTTTGATGGATAATGTTAGCTTTTTCTTGGGCGATTTCTGTCAGAGTATTGCCTAATAATTCCGTATGGTCTAGTCCAATATCAGTGATGACGCGTACAGTTGGCGAATAGAAAATTACGTTGGTTGTATCTAGCCGACCGCCAATCCCAACCTCAATTATGATATAATCAACATCTATTTCCTTAAATAGCCAAAAACTAAAAATCGTCAAAAATTCAAAATACGATAGATGCAGGCTGTGCACTACGTAAAGATTGGCAAACGCTTGAAAATAATGCAAATATTCTTGTTCAGGCAGCGGCTGCCCGTTGATGAGCGAGCGCTCGGCGACGCTGGTGATATGCGGCGACACTAATGTACCGGTAGTATAGCCAGCCCGGTTCAGTAAACTGGTGGCATAATAAGCAGTCGATCCTTTACCAGAGGTGCCGGCGATGTGGATGGCGGGAATTTGATTTTGCGGACTACCAAGGGTTTCCAGAATATGCGCTACATATGCCAGCCGATTATGTTTTTCGGGCGGATGGGTGATTAGCTCGTCCAAAAAATAAGTGACGTCGCGCATTGAGGCAAATTTCATACCGTATCTGATTATAGCAAAAATAGGTTGTAAAATTTACCAAATGTCTTGAAAAACACTATATGTAGCGGCTATAGTTAGTATTGTACGCTATATATGTAGCGAACCCATAAATAAACAAAAAGGCAAATTATCCAAATGAGCCACCAGATGGGGTACTGGCGGCTGATTTTTAGCAGGGCAAATTAAGGAGGGTACATGCAACAAATCAATGTCATCAAACGCGACGGGACGAAAGAGCCGTTTGATGCCAATAAAATTAACGCGGCGATTTTGAAGGCTTGCGACGGGCTGCCAGATCAGGTTTCTAAGGTGGTGCAGGTGGCGACCGAGCTGCAGCTGACGCTATTTGACGGGATTACCACCGAGCAGCTGGACCAGGCTGTCATCCAGACGACACTACAGAATGTCAAGGATGATCCAGATTATGACAAGATCGCAGCTCGCTTGCTACTAAAGACTATCTATAAGAATATTTTGGGCGATTACGAGACGGCAGAAGAATTAAAGAAATTGCACGCCCGGGAGTTTCCGAAGTTTGTTACAGCGGCGGTCAAAGATGGTTTGCTTGATAAGCGGATGGCTGATGGCCGGTTTGATTTGAAAAAATTGGGCGAAGCATTACAGCCAGAACGCGACGATCTCAGTAAATATCTCGGTGTGATGACCAATAAAAACCGCTACGCCTTGCGCAAACAAAGCGGCGACCCGTTGGAAACGCCGCAATTTACTCATATGCGTATCGCTATGGGACTTAGCTATAACGAACCGGATCCAACTGCAGCAGCGATTGAATTTTATGAACACATGAGTAAGTTGGAATATCTGCCGGGCGGCTCGACGCGGGTCAATGCTGGCGGCTCCTTCCCGCAACTCAGCAACTGTTTTCTATTAAATGTCGACGATGATATGGAGTCAATTGCCAAGAGTGTGCGCGACACCATGTTTATCGCCAAGGGTACTGGCGGTATCGGCATCGGTTTTACGAAGTTGCGGGCAGCCGGTAGCCCAGTTAAAACCACTAATACTGAATCAACTGGCCCAATTCCTTTCATGAAGATGATCGATACCGCGCTGTTTGCGGTTAGCCGTAAGGGTAAGAAAGCTGGTGCGGCAGCAATTTATATGGAGAACTGGCACCTTAATTTTGGGCAATTTATTGATCTGCGTTCTAACTCTGGCGACCCGTATATGCGCACGCGTTTTGCCAACACCGCGGTATTTATCTCTGATGAATTTATGAAGCGGGTGCAAAAAGATCAGGATTGGTATCTGTTTGACCCAGCGGAAACGCCAGATTTGCCAGAGTTGTACGGTGAGGAGTTTTCGGCGCGTTACAAGGAATATATTAAGCTAGCCGAAGCTGGTAAATTGCGGGTCTTTGAAAAGATGTCAGCCCGCCAGCAATTTAAGCAGATTTTGACTAGCCTGCAGGCTACTAGCCATCCGTGGTTAACCTGGAAAGATACCATTAATGTGCGGGCGCTGAATAATAACACTGGTACAATTCATCTGAGCAATCTGTGTACGGAAATTACCTTACCTCAAGACAAGGATAATATCGCCACCTGTAACTTGGTTAGTATCAATCTGTCGGCGTTTTTGCGTGAGGATAAGACGTGGGACTGGGACCGTTTACAAGAGGCTTCACGGGCAGCGATTCGGCAATTGGATAATCTGATTGACATTACTGAGACGCCAGTTAAAGAGGCAATGCACGCCAACCAGCAGACGCGAGCTGTCGGCCTGGGCATGATGGGTTTTTCGGACGTATTGGAAAAACTTGGCTATTGTTATGAGTCGAATGAAGCCTATGAGTTGATCGACCAATTGACGGAGTTTATCAGTTATCACGCCATCGACCAGTCGGCGGATTTGGCGACCAAGTTAGGTAGTTATCCGACATATAACGGTAGCGGCTGGAGTAAGGGTGTTTTGCCGATTGATACGGTGGCGGAATTGTCGAATAATCGCAAGGTTAAGGTGAAAATTGATAACAAAACCCGTCTAGATTGGGATAAACTACGTAAGAAAGTTAAAAAAGGCATGCGTAACGCCACATTGATGGCCATTGCACCGACCGCTAACATCGGTCATGTGGCAGGGACGACCCCTGGAATTGATCCGCAATTTGCCCAGATTTTTAGCCGTTCGACGCTGAACGGTAAGTTTTTGGAGGTGAATAATAACCTGGTGCGCGACCTTAAGGCGCTGAACTTGTGGGATGACATAAAAGAGGAAGTGTTCGCTAATCAGGGCGACATTCAGCACATCGACGTCATTCCGCAAAAACTGCGTGACGTCTACAAGACTAGCTTCCAGCTCAGCCCGTATGCTTTTATCGAGGTGGCGGCGCGGGCGCAAAAGTGGGTGGATCAGGCGATTAGCCGCAATATGTACCTGGCAACTCGTGATATTGATGAGTATGTGGAAATTTATTCTGAAGCCTGGCGGCGTGGTTTGAAAACGACTTACTACTTGCACGTTAAGCCACGTCATCAGTCAGAGCAGACCACAGTGTCGGTGGAAAAATTAGCAGAACAGAAGATTCGAACTGGCGCTAAAACACGCGGGTTTGGATTTGCCAAGGTTAATAAATAAAATAAAGGAGGAACGATATGGAATATCAAAATCAACAGGATACGTTGCCGGGAATTGATCTGTTGGCGAAGGAGGCGGCGCAACGAGCTATTGGGCAGGAAGCGCTGTTTGCTATCATCATAGAAGGGGACAATTAAATGGGTATTTTAGGTTCAGGACTACGCGACGGTTTATCACTGCACCCAATCCGCTACCCGTGGGCATACGACCTATACAACCAAGCAGTGGCTAACACCTGGTTCCCTAACGAGGTCCAGTTGGTGCAGGATTTGGCGGATTTTGAAAAATTATCGGACGAAGAAAAGCATGCGCTAAAAACGGTCATTAGTTATTTGAATCCGAACGAGCTACTAATCAACAAGTCGCTGGCATTTGGTATTTACCCATACGTCAACGCCGCTGAAGCGCAGCTCTATCTGTCAAAACAGATGTGGGAAGAGGCTAATCACTTCATGACCTTTGAGTACATTATCGAGACGTTTCCGTTTGATCGCGAGGAGATTTATGCGGCGGGCTTTGGCAAAAAATCGCTGGCCGACAAGGCAGATTTCCAGAACAAGCACCTCGATGTCATGCTAGATCCAAACCTGGATATCTATACATTAGAGGGCAAGAAAGATTTTGTCCGCTCGCTGGTGGCCTATAACATTGTGCTGGAGGGCATTTGGTTCTACTCGGGCTTTATGGTCGGTATGAGCTTCCGTCAGCGTAACTTATTGCGTAATGTCGGTACGTTGCTGGACTGGATCACCAAGGATGAGAACTTGCATTTGACCTTTGGCATCAATTTGTTACTGACCATTTTGGATGAAAATCCAGAACTGCAAACCCAGGAGTTTGCCGAGGAAATTCGCAATTTGATTTTGCAGGCAGTTGAGCTGGAGAAAGAGTACAACAAGGACATGTTGCCAAAGGGAATCTTGGGCTTGAACGCTGATTATGTCAATCAATACGTCATGCACATGACTGACCGCCGCTTGGTCGAGCTTGGTTTTGAGCCAGAGTACAACGTAGCCAATCCAGCCAAATGGATGGCCACCGCAAATGACACCTTGGAATTGGTGAATTTCTTTGAGAGTACTAATACCAGCTATGAAGTAAATACCACGAAATAAGATTGATGAGGGTGTCACGATGAACAAGTTAGCAATAAAGATTTTAGATACGGTAGAGGTGGGGGCGCTGGCGACGGTCAATCGTGACCGCACACCGCTGGTGACGGCGCTGCATTTTGCGCGGCTGGATGACATGATCGTTTGGGTGTCAGACCCGACGTCACGTCACGCGCACAACGCCTTTCGTACCGATAAGGCAGAGTTTGTGGTTTGGGATGAGCAGAAAAACGCGGTATTTTTGACGACAACTGTTCGGGAGATTGTTGAGGAAACAGAGCTGATGGCGGCCCAGAAAGCGTACGCCAAGAAGCTCGGAGACTTTATGCCCCAAGTTGACAGGCCGCGGTTTTACGCCATGCCGATTGGCCAGCTTGATGAAAAAACTACAACGGAAAATTGGCTGCATTTTATTGCGTAAGCGCTATCACTAGCGTACAATAACCATAAGGCTATACTAAATATAGGGGAATATAAGAATGAATGCAGCCCAAATTATTACTGATGACATGTCTCTGGAAGAAAAGCTGAGTGCTATCGATGCGGCGATGCAGGCAGCGCAGGCGGTGGCTGATGAGCAGGCTGGGGCAGATGGTAGTGTCGCTGCGCCCATTGATCCGGCAAGTCTGACGATTTGCGATGGCTGTGAATAGAAATAAAAGGGCGTCAATTCGGCGCCTCTTTTAATTAGAATAATGGAGAGGCAATGACGAGGAAGTTTATTTTCGTAACCGGCGGCGTGCTGTCAGGCGTTGGCAAGGGTATTACGGCGGCGAGTATCGGTGCAGTGCTGCAGGCCAAAGGCATCGCCGTGTCGGCCCAAAAGTGTGATCCGTATTTGAATGTTGATGCTGGGCTGTTGAATCCGAAAGAACACGGCGAATGTTTTGTGACCAAGGATGGCGCCGAGACTGATTTGGACTTGGGCCATTATGAGCGGTTTTTGGATTTGGAATTGACGCGGAAAAACACTACGCTGTCGGGCCGGCTGCTGCGCGATTTGATTGCCGATGAACGGGCCGGCAAGTTTGGCGGCCAGACGGTACAGATGGTGCCGCACTTGACTAACTCTATCAAGGCGGCTATCCGCGAGGCGGCCGAGGGCGACGTTCACATCGTGGAAATTGGCGGCACAGTTGGCGACTACGAAGGCCTGAGTTTTATCGAGGCGATTCGCGGTTTTGCGCTGGACGTGGGGCGGGAAAATTGCCTGTTCGTACATGTGGTGTACGTGCCGTTTTTGGAGGCATCGCACGAGTATAAGACCAAGCCGGCTCAGAATGCGCTGGCGGATCTTCGCGGTTTTGGAATTATGCCGGACGTGGTGGCAGTCCGGACTGAGGGTCATGACAAGCCGCCGCGCAGTATCGGTGAAAAAATTGCTATTTCGTCTGGCGTGCGCCAAGAGGGAATTATTATGATGCCAAATGTCGATACGGTATATGAAGTGCCATTGACGGTGCACCGTGATTTGGGTAAGCTGCTTGGTGAGTTTACTGACAATTCAGTGGAGCCAAATTTACAGCGATGGAAACGTCTAGCTCGGCGTGATATCACTGAGTATGCAAAACAGGTAACCGTTGGCTTGGTGGCTAAATACATTGATAATTCTGACACCTACTTGTCGGTGACTGAGGCGCTAAAGTCTGCCGCTTGGGCGAACAAAAGCGAGATTTCTATTAAGTGGATTAACGCTGAGACAGCCAGTGAAGCTGATTTTGCTAGCGTCGACGCTATCGTGGTGCCGGGCGGTTTTGGTACGCGCGGCGTGGAGGGTAAGATCAAGGCAGCTGAGTATTGTATAAAAAACAACAAGCCGTATCTAGGAATTTGCCTGGGTTTGCAGGCGGCGGTCATTGCGGCGGCGCGTTTGGGCGGCGTGGCGAATGCTAACAGTGAAGAGTTTGGCGCTGAGCCTGGCGCGAATGTGGTGTACATCATGGACGGCCAGCAGGGCAAGCAGTCAACTGGCGGCACGATGCGCCTCGGCGATTATCCAGCGGTGCTGAAATCTGGTTCGCTTGCTGCTAAAATTTATGGTAAGACAGAGGTAATTGAGCGGCACCGCCACCGCTACGAAGTGAATCAAGATTTTGTTCAGGCGATTGAGCGGGGCGGCCTGGTGGTTTCTGGCGCGTCGCCAAACGGTCAGCTGGTGGAATTTATCGAAGCGCCGCATCATCGATATTTCGTGGCCACGCAAGCTCATCCTGAATTTAAGTCGCGCCCGTTCCGCCCGCATCCGCTATTTGACGGGTTGATTCGAGCCAGCTTGACAAAGTAAAAAATTTATGCTAACATACAGCCAGATAGTACCTAAAATAAAAAGGAATAAAAATGGCTGAAGAAACAATTGAAACACATGGTCCGCTTGACGAAACGACATTAAGTCATGACGATGCCTCGGCGCTTGGGTATGTTTTGCGTCACGTCAAGGGTTCGAGTCCGAGTTCGGTGACGCTGCTGCAGCTGGAAGAAATGAGTCAAGAGTAAAACTGCTTGCCGTCTGCTATACTGGAAGGTATGGAACAGATTATTTCTCAGGCGGTGAAGCAACTTTTTGATCAAGATGTATCGGTGCAATTAACGCGCCCTGACCCGAAGTTTGGCGATTTTGCGACCAATGTGGCGCTGCAATTAGCGAAACCCTTGGGTAAAAGTTCGCGCGAGATTGCCGAGGCGATCGCTGAAGAACTGCGCAGCCATCAGGGGTTTAGCGAGGTTAGCGTGGCTGGACCAGGCTTCATCAACATGAAATTAAGCGATCAAGCGGTGCTTGAGTCATCGAAAGTGCGACCGGCCACCAATCGTGCAGGGCAAACAGTGGTCATTGAAACCAATTGTCCGAATCCATTTAAGGCCATGCACATTGGCCACGCGCTGAATGCGATTTTGGCGGACACGATGGCGAATTTGCTGGCGGTGGATGGTGCGGCGGTACACCGAGTCAGTTACCACGGCGATGTTGGTACGCATGTCGGTAAGAGTATGTGGGCGATTCTTCGCGAGATTGATGGTGATGTCAGCAAATTAGACGCTATTCCAGCCGATAAGCGCAACGAATTTATGAGCCGTATGTATGTTGAAGGGGCGCGGGCAGCCAAGGAATCACCAGAGGCGCGGGCGGAAATTGATGAGCTGGCCAAGCAATCGTTTGTGCTGGATGATCCGCTATATAAGCAGGTGTACGAGATTTGTAAAGCCTGGAGCTTTGATGAAATTGATGCCAATGTGGCGCGGCTCGGCAATGTGCCAATTGAGCGGCGCTACGTCGAGAGTGAAACCGAAGTGCCAGGTAAAGCTTTGATCAAAGCAAAAACCCCAGAGGTCTTTACGAAGTCGGACGGTGCGTATATTTTCAAGGGCAGTCAATACGGTGCGTTTGATAATGTGTTTATCGGTTCGCACGGCAACGGGTTGTACGGCGCGCACGACATGGGGTTGATCCAGCTGAAGCATCAAGATTATCCAAACTTGGACTTGTCGATTACGGTCAATGGCGAAGAGCAAGCGGCGTATTTCCGCGGGGTGATTGCCGCCAGCGAATTGGCCATTCCAGAATTGAAAGGTAAATTGTTTAATTATGCAACTGGCCTGGTCAAATTAACAACTGGCAAGATGAGTTCGCGCACCGGTGAGGTAATCACTATCGATTGGCTGTTTAACGAGTTTAAAAAGGCCATCGAGCAAGCTGGCGGCGAGCCGACTGACGAAGTAGTGGCGGGCGCACTGCGCTATCAATTCCTGAAGGTAAAAATCGGCAGCGACGTGGTGTTTGATATCAACGATGCGGTCAGTCTAACAGGTAACACCGGTAGTTATCTGCAATATGCGCACGCTCGAGCGCGGGGTATTTTGGTAAAATCTGAGCAAGCAGCCACGTTCCCGACGGAATTGTTTGATGAAGATCGGCTGCTCGTCAGGAAAATGAGCGAATACGCTGAGGCGGTTAACCGTGCTACCGAAAGTTTGGAGCCGCATCATATCTGCGCCTATTTGTTTGAGTTGGCGCAGGAGTTCAATCGTTATTACGAGAAAAACCAGGTCGTCGGCAGCGATAAAGAAGCGCACCGCGTCGGTTTGGTGGCAGTGTACGCTGACATATTGAAGGCGGGCCTCACCATTCTTGGTATCATCGCCCCTGATAAGTTGTGAAATTTGAGCAAATATTGTATGATATGTCAGATATGGACGAGTATTTTTCTGCTAATTTGATGACGCCTAAACGGCGATTAGTTAAGGCTGAGCCAGGACTACAGCGTGAGCTGTTATTAGACTCGCAGCAGCTGGAGTTGATTCGTGTGGTGTATGAACAGTCTCCGCAGACGTTTGATGATGCAACGAAGGCGGCAGTTAATATAGCACAGGTGGTGCGACAAACGGTGGATTTTGCTCCGACTTCGGCTGATTCACCGCTACTCAATGCAGTCAAAGTTGCCAGTCGTGGGGCTACAAACTGTTTTGGCCATGCCATTATTGCGTCAGAGTGTCTGGAGCAGCTCGGCATTGAGCATTGTATCAGCTACGCGAATCAGCACGCCATGGTGACACTATTTGATCGGGGCAGTGAGCGAGCTTTTTTGCTTGATGTGGCGACGGAGGAGCTATGTTGTGATATGACCGGCGTGCTTGGCAGCGGTGCGCCCAACCCGCTTGACCAGCTAGCGATGGGTGAGTTGCGGGCGGTGAATTCATTTTTTTTCAGAGGAACTCTTGAAACGACTACCACCGTCGATTGATAGGCAAAAGTTTATGAGCTCAAGGCCATGGCTGTCGTTTGATGCTATTGATGCGGTACAATCTCATGAACATAAGCCCCGAAATCGGATATTACAATTCTTAACACTACCTTTAGTGCCGGGGCGTATGTTGCTGATTCAGCAGTACAATGCCGTCCGACGAGCGGGGTCGGGTGATATCGAAACAGCGAGTAAAGAGCTGTCGGAATTATCAGGGTTATATCTTGATGTTGACTCGCGAAATGGCCTGAAGGAAGTCGATGAGTTGTGCCGTCGGCTAATATTGGCAGGAAAATATGACGAAGCAATTGATTTGGCGACTATGGTGGACGAGAGCTTGGTTCCAGACGACAAATCGAAAAATAAGTTATTTTTCCAGATATCATACGAAAAATTGCCAAACAGACGGGAAGCAAGGAGCTTGCCTGGCGGGCTATTAAACTATACGAGGCGAAGCCGCCGAATAGCCTGCGCAACGGTAAGCTCGCTGCAGCTAGAAAACTTTTAGATAATTTGTAAAGTTTTATGCTACAATCAGGATATTATTTAACGTAAAGGAGTTTTTATGGCAGAGAAGAAAGTGGCCAAGAAGGCGACCACTAAGCAGACACCCGCTAAGAAATCAATTGTCAAAAAACCAAGCGTAGCAGCGCTGAAAGAAAAGGCAGCGGCGGTCAAGGGCCATGGCGGCGGTTTTATGACGTTTATCCGTGAGCAGGGCGTGGTTGGCTTGGCTGTCGGTCTGGCGATCGGTACAGCGGCTGGCGATACCGTGAAAAAGTTGGTGACAGCATTTATCGACCCGCTGGTGCAGCTGATTGTCGGTTCGCAGGAAGGCCTGCAGGCAGCATCATTCTCTGTTGAGATTGCTGGCCGCAAGGGTGAATTCCTGTACGGTGCGTTTGTTAGCTCGCTGATTACCTTGTTGGCGGTGGCCTTTGTGGTGTATGCGATTATTCACTTCTTGAAGCTGGATAAGTTAGACAAGAAGAAAGACTAATTGGGCCTTAAAAACAGATCCGCCGGATAAATGACGGCGGATTTTTATGTAAAACGATTTAGGCTGGAACGGGGTGCGTACCGTACTCAGCAGGCTAGGAAATCAGCGTGCCGACTGTCTCGCCACGAGCGGCTCGGGCGATATTGCCGTCGGTGAGCAGGTCGCAGATGATGACCGGTTTGTTCTCCTCGGCGGCCAGCCCGATGGCGGCCTTGTCCATAACAGTGATGTCAGGATTGGTGAGGATTTGGTCGTAATTAAGACGGTCAAGCTTAATGGCGTCAGGGAATTTGGTCGGATCTTTATCATATACACCGTCAACTTTCGTTGTCTTGATGACAACGTCGCACTGCATCTCGAGGGCGAGATTGAGGGCGGCGGTGTCGGTAGTCAAGAATGGTCGGCCAGTGCCGCAGGCAACGATGACGATACGGCCCTTTTTGATGTGACTGAGAGCCCGGCGATAGGTGTATTGATCGATAAATTGATTGACTTCGACAGTAGAGAGAGCGCGGGTCGGTAGGTTGGCGTCATTGAAGACGTCAGCTAGGGCGATGGCGTTCATTAATGTCGAGAGCATGCCGATGTTGTGAGCGGAGACGGGCTGGATGCCGTGACCGATAATCTGATTGCCACGGACATAATTACCGCCGCCAACCATGATGACGATTTCGGCGCCGGCCGTTAGGGCTGGTTTGATTTGTTCGGCGATCCAACGAGCCCGCTTAGGATCGAAGCCGCTGGCAAACTCGCCCTGGAGCTGCTCGCCGGATAATTTGAGAAGGATACGTTTTGCCATAACTTTAGTGTAGCATGCTGCAAGGAAGTGGTAAAATAGAAACATGAAAGCGAAATTCAAGCCGCAACGAATTTTATGGCTGGATATGGAAATGACCGGGCTAGATCCGGTGGAGGATTTTCCGATTGAGGTGGCGATGATTGTGACCGACTGGGGGTTTACGGAAATTGCTCATTTTGAGGGTGCAGCGCACTGGTGTAGCAAGAAAATGCAAGCACGATTTGATAAGAATAAGTCGTTTTGGTATGGCGATGGTGCGGCTGCGCGAGAGCAGCTGATAGCGCAAAACAAGATCACCAAGACAACTAAGGCGCAGCTTGAGCGCGATATTTTGGCATTTTTGGATGAGCATTTTGATGATACGCCAATTTTGCTGGCGGGCAATTCAATTCATCAAGACCGGCGCTTTATCGACCATTGGTTCAAGAAATTTTCGAAACGCCTCCACTACCGGATGCTAGATGTCAGTGCCTGGAAAGTGGTGTTTGAGGGCAAATACGGCAAAAAGTTCGCTAAGCCAGAGGATCATCGAGCGCTGGAGGACATCCGCGGTAGTATTCAAGAATTACAATATTATTTGAAGAAGGTGAAACGCTAGGTTTACCAGTCGGCATATTCACGGCTGCTGAGTTATTTGACAAGAGTGTACTTATCTGATACTCTCCTGAGAAAAGGAGTTGGAAAATGCATGCAGTAAGTTCTGAGTTACAGCAATATATGACCGGGCTAACGAATGAGATTTCGCGCGGTCATTTTGATGAGGCTGTGCGGCTTGGCGAGAAAGCGCTGATAATGGAGGAGCTGCATGGTGAGGGTAACGAGTCACTGCTAGGGGAGGTGTATCGCAATATGGCCGCCGTAAGTGATCGTTTGGGCCGAACTGACGCGGCGCTTAACTATATCGATCAGGCATATGACATCCATGATATAGCAACTAACAATGACCCCGGGATTGAGACGCTACGCGAGCGGTCAGCCACGGCATCGTATGTTGGTGTGTTTGCTTTAAAGGCGTATCTGTTAGCGGAGGGTCGGGATGAAGCGTTGGCGGACAAGGCGCGGCTCATGACGCGGCAGGCCGAGCAGGACATGGCAAAAGTAAACCAGCTTTCTAAAGAAGAGGACGCTGACCAGTACGAGATAAATATGGCATCCCGCTGGGGTATGGTTGAAAGTCTAGTGGGTGACAAGCAGCGAGGCTTGGCGCTGGCGGGCCGGGCAATTCGATTGGCTCGGCAATCAGAGCGGGATCAACAAAAGGGCTTGACTGGGCGAGATGTTCTCAGGGCGCGAACACGAGCGGCGCTTCGTGGTATGGCGGCCGTGGCGGTAAATGCTGCGAGCCGATTTGGCGCGACGCGGGGCATGGCTGAGAAAATTGCTCTCAAGACATTGTGATTGTATACTGAGAGCATGACCCATAAACAATTTGAAGAGTTTATCCTGAGTTTGCCCGGTGTGTGGCTGGATTATCCGTTTGGCGAGGATGTTGCGGTGTATAAGTTTGGTAAAAATAATGACGGCGCAGGGAAGATGGTAGCTCTGGTGGCTGAGGGCTCGAAGCCGCTCAGGGTTAGTCTGAAGTGCGACCCACTACTGGCTGAGAATCTCCGCGAGAAGTACGAGACGGTGCTGCCGGGGTATCATCTGAATAAGAAGCATTGGAATACCATCATTTGCTCGGGGCAATTGAGTGATGAAGAAATTTTTGATTTGGTGCGGCTAAGTTATCAGCTGGTGGCGGAGTGAGTAAGGCAGCGTAAACTGAGTGCTGGGAGAGGTGGTGCTGCTCCGACCGACTTGTGCCGCGTCGTGCGTGGTTATGACTTGTCCGAATCACCGGTGATCGCCATGAGCTGTTTGCGCACGTTGGTGAGGTCGGAAATAGTTTTTTCGAGAAAGTCAATTGTGCTTTTGCTGCGCGAGCCCTCTTTGATACGATTCATCATCAAGAGTGTGTCGGCCAGCTCGGTATTCATGGTGTAGGCATAGGTGTTGTCGAGGTCGGCATTGAGATAGGCCTCCTCAAATTTTTCCTCGAGTTTTGTCGGTGGGTCGAGCGCGGTGATGTTTTTGAGGTCTTTTTTGACGTCGATGTTCTGGGCGGCGGCCGGCGTCTCGATGGACTTATTGGCAGTGGTGAGTACGGCCGTGAGCGAGCTATTAGCGTCTTGGAGCTGGCTGGATTTGAGGCGGGAAGTAAATTTCTCAGAGACGGTTTGGAGTTTTTGTAGACGAGCAATGAGGTTATTTAATGAAGGGCCGCGGGAGGCGTTTTGGGTGGCGTTGATGATAAAGGCCAGGCCGAGTAGTCCAATGATGCCGAGAACGAGCAAGATAATTTTTGACTTTTTATCAAAGCCTTGCGGCGCTGGTGGTGCAGAAATCTGATTAAGATAATCAATACCGGTTGGCACGTCATAGTCATTGTGTGGCTGCATATACCCATTAAAGCATAAACAACAACAGAGGTAAAGAGTGATATAATAAAAACCATGCATGATGCCAAGGAAGAAGTGCGGGCGCGGCTAAATATTGAGGACGTGATCGGCGAATATGTTCAGCTGAAGCGGGCGGGTCGTAATCTGAAGGGACTGAGTCCGTTTACCGATGAGCGGACGCCGAGTTTTATGGTCAGTCCGGAAAAGCAGATTTGGCATGATTTTTCTTCGGGCAAGGGAGGCGATATTTTTACGTTCGTGATGCTGGTGGAGGGGATGGATTTTCGCCAGGCGTTGGAGCATTTGGCGCGCAAGGCGGGCGTGGATTTGAGTTTGTTTTCTGGTGGTGATGGACGGACAGCCAAGCGGCGGGCGCGGGCGCGGGAAGCGCTGAAATTGGCGGCAAATTTTTATCAGCAAAACTTGGTGAAAAATCCGGCAGCGCTGGAATACGCGGTGAAAAAACGGCGGCTAAACCGGCAGACGATCGGTGATTTTATCATCGGCTATGCGCCAGATCAGGGCGATGCGCTGACGAAAGCGCTGGAGAAGCGGGGATTTTCGCGCCGGGAACTGGCTGACGCGGGGCTGGTGAATCGGTTTGGCGGCGACTTGTTTCGGGGGCGGATGATGGTGGTCTTGAGTGATAGCAGCGGCGAGGTGGTTGGCTTTACGGGGCGAATTATTCGTGATGATCCGCGCGCGCCAAAGTATCTGAACACGCCGCAGACCCTGCTATTTGATAAATCGCGCCATATTTTTGGGCTGTATCAGGCGAAAGAGGCGATTCGTAGGAGCGACGCCGCGGTGATTGTCGAGGGGAATTTGGACGTGGTTAGCAGCCACCAGGCCGGCGTTAAAAACGTGGTGGCGACGGCGGGAACGGCGATGACCCTGCAGCATCTGAAGGCGCTGAGCCGGCTGGCGGGGCGAATTCGTGTGGCGTTTGATGGCGACCGGGCAGGCGTGAGCGCAACGGAGCGGGCGATCAATTTGGCGCAGGAAATTGGCGTGGAACTAGAGGTGGTGAGTCTGCCGGATGACGTAAAAGATCCGGATGAATTGATCCAAAAAGACGCAGCGTTATGGCAGGCGGCAGTTGAACAGGCGCAGCCAGCGGTGGATTGGGTGATCGCTCGGCACGCCGAGATGGAAGATTTGGCGACGGCCGAAGGCAAGCGGCGATTTTCGACAACTGCACTCAGAATTGTGCGCGGCTTAAAAGATCCGGTGGAGCAAGAGCATTATTTGGCGGTGATTTCTAAAGAAACTGGCGCTAGTCTCGCGGCCTTGCGGGCAAAGCTCGGCGCTGAGAGATCAACGCCGCCCGCTCAGCTCAAACAACCAAAGATTGAAAAGGCGACTCCCAGTAAACCTCGTGACGAATTAGCGGACATCATCGTCGGTCTAGCGCTTAGTCAGCCGTCGACGCGGCGCTGGGTCGGGGCGCTTGAGGCGGCAAGCTTGGACGAGCCAGCTCGAGCAGTGGTGACGGCGCTGCAGGCTGAGCCGCTGCTTGACGTAGAAAAATTACCCTGTCCCTTGCAAAAATTTGAGCAGTATGTGAAAATAGTACAGTTAAAAAGTGAACGCCGCTACATGGACTGGGAGCCGGAGGCTCTGGACAGTGAAATGGCGCGTTTGGTAAAGCAATTGATACGTAAACACCGCGACACAAAAAAACAACAATTATTAGACAATTTGCGTGAGGCTGAGGAGCTCAGCGATGAGGCGCGGGCGCGCACCTTGCGGCAGCAGCTAAACGCACTGATTAAGGAGAATGCGTGAACAACGACCAGCAATACACCCCGACCAATGACGATCCACTCGAGCCAGATTTGACGGCGGTACATGATGACGAGGAGATAGAAGATCTCGAGGCGTTGAACGCTGGCCAGTATCTGGATGATATTTCGGACGATTCGGTGCGGTTGTATTTGCGTGAGATCGGTAAGATCCCGCTGTTAAGTTCGGATGAGGAAATGGAGCTGGCGCGGCGAATCATCGAGGGCGATAAGAAGGCTAAGGACAAGATGGCCGAGGCGAATATGCGTTTGGTGGTGTCGATTGCCAAGCGGTATTCGGGCCGTGGTCTTGATTTTCTAGACTTAATTCAGGAGGGCAATACTGGCTTGCTGCGCGCCGTGGAGAAGTTTGATCCGGACAAGGGCTTTAAGTTTTCGACCTACGCGACGTGGTGGATTCGCCAGGCGATTACCCGGGCGATCGCTGATCAGGCGCGGACGATTCGCATTCCCGTGCACATGATCGAGACGATTAACAAGCTGGTGCGGACGCAGCGACGACTTACCCAGGAACTGAACCGCGAGCCGACAATGGAAGAATTGTCCAAGGAAATGGACATGGAGCCGGAAAAAATTGAGTACATCAATAAAATTCGGCAAGAGACGTCGAGTTTGGATGCTGGCATCGGGCGTGATGGTGACGAGGAAGATTCGGTGTTGGGCGATTTTATCGAGGATGAAGATACGATTTCGCCAGAAGAATCAGCGACCAATCAGCTGCTGAAAGAAAAGGTGGCCGAGGTGCTGTCGAGTCTGTCTGATCGCGAGCAAAAAATTGTGCGCATGCGGTTTGGACTGGACAATGGCGGCAAAAGTCATACGCTTGAGGAAGTCGGCCAGCAATTTGCTGTGACGCGCGAACGAATTCGCCAGATTGAAGCGAAGGCTTTGGCGAAACTGCGGAAGCATAAAGATGCTAAAAAGTTGTATGAGTATTTGAGCTAGATTGACCGGCGATAATAAAAAGGCCAGGCGGATATGTCTGGCCTTTTTGATGCGTTGTGACTCAGCACTGCTCAGGCGCCTTACAAAAATGCTCGTGGTGAGTGACGGCTTCTAACTGCGCGTATAGCTCGTCCAGTCCGTGGTCGTTCATCACAAAATAATCGGCGATGGCAATTGGCCCGCCTTTTTCCAGGTTTTCAATTTCCGACCAATCGCGTTGGTCAACTTCGCGTGGTTGCATCGGCCGCTCAGGGCGTTTGGCCATACGTTGATAACGCAGGTGTTTTGGTGTGACAACGGCGATGACGGACATCTGGCCAGGGAATTCGTGCTTGAGAATTTTATATTCACTCCAGGTGTACAAGCCGTCCAGGACGATGAGTTTTTGGCCAGCGTCAATCAAATCATGCGCTGATTTGACGACGCGTTTGACCACGAAATCTTTGCCTTCGCGCCGGCGAATTTCCTCGCGGAATTTTTGCTGATTATCCCAGGTCGGTTCAATGCCGGCCTCTTCCATGGCTTTATAAATAATGCCGCCAAAGTAGATTTTTGGAATGCCCTTTTTGGTGAAATATTCGACGGCTGAACTTTTGCCGCTACCAGCCAGGCCGACCAGGGCGATGATTTTTGCGTGTGGTTGTGTCATGTTGTTAGTATAGCAAACCTGCTATACTAAATACATGAAACGTTTGGCGGTTATCGACGGAAAATCAGTGTTTTACCGAGGGTATTATGCCATGCCGGGGCTCAGTACGGCGGACGGTACGCCGACTGGCGGGGTGTATGGGTTTGTGAGTTTGGCGATTGAGCTGATCAAGAAATTGGAGCCGGATTATGTGGCAGTGGCGTGGGACAAGCGCGGCACCAATATTCGTAAGCGGCGAGAATTGTATCCAGAATATAAAGCGGGTCGCAAGCCAGCACCGGATGATTTTTATCAGCAAATTCCGATTTTGATGGAACTGCTGGACGCCTTTGGCTGGCCGCTGTATGAACTGGATGATTATGAGGCGGACGATATCATGGGTGCGTTTGCCAGGCAAGCGGAGGCGCGCGGCGTACAGACCTGTCTGCTGACGTCGGATTTGGATGCGTTGCAATTGGTGTCGCCCCTCACCAAAGTCTACGCCATGAAAAATGGCCTGAGGAACATTGAGGAATTCACCGCGGAATATTTTGAACAAAAATATGGCATTCGGACGGACCAGTTTTTGGATTTGAAGGCGCTGAAGGGCGATTCCAGCGATAATTTGCCAGGCGTGCCAGGCGTTGGTGAAAAGACGGCAGTGAAATTATTGCAAGCATATGACACATTGGACGGCGTGTATACGCACTTGGATGAGCAAACAGGTGCTCTACGGACAAAGCTGGAGAACGGCCGCGAGTCGGCATATTTGACCAAGCAAGTGGCGGAGCTGTGGACGGACGCGCCGGTGGAGCTGGACTGGGAAGTGGCGGATGTTAACGACTGTGACTTTGCGCGGGTGGCGGAGATTTTGCGGAAATTGGAGTTTCATTCGCTGATTGGGCGGCTGCCAAAGACGATGCAGGCAGTGGATGAGGCAGTAGGGACGGCGGAGTTGGAGCTGCCGCGCGTCGAAAATCTGCCAGCTGAGCCGTTGTTTGAGACAGAAAATATTATCTATATTGACCCATCAGCGCCGGACACGGTCTATATCAATTCTAAGCCTGGCGTGGCGTGGCGGGCCAAGATGAGTGAGATCGGTCAACATGTTTGGCAATTGTTGGCGCAGGGCGTGGTGATTGCGGCGGACGTCAAGGGGCTATATCACGCGCTGGATGCTCACGATGTGACGGTGCGGTTTCACGAGGTCTGGGATGTTGGGCAGGCGGCGTTTTTGATCGATCCATTGAGGCGCGATCGTAGTATGGCAGCGCTGGCCGGTGATTTCTCTGAGGACAATTCAGCGTCGCGACAGCTGGCACGACTACGCCAGATTTACCGCCAGCAGCAGGATTATATGGCCCCGCATCAGCAGATTGCCCGGGTGCTTCGCGAGTTTGATTTTCCGGTGATTTGGCCGCTATTTCAGATGGAAAAGCGCGGCATGAAACTGGACACAGCGCTGCTTGAGCGGATGGGCGAGGAGTTGAAAGCGGAAGTTAACCAGCTTGAACAACAAATGTATGCGATGGCCGGGCGTGAGTTCAACGCTGCTAGTCCGGCGCAGCTGTCAGAGGTGTTATTTACCAAGTTGCAGCTGCCGACGACTGGCATTAAAAAAGGCAAAACTGGCTATTCAACGGGGCAGAAAGAGTTGGATAAACTGCGCGGGCGACACCCAATTATTGAACTGATTGAGCGGTACCGGGAGCTGAGTAAATTGATCAGCACCTACATTGAAGCGCTGCCGAAGTTGGTGGCTGAGGACGGGCGGATTCACACCACATTTAATCAAGACGTCACCAGCACCGGGCGGCTGAGCAGCACCAATCCCAACCTACAGAACATCCCAGTGCGAACAGAACTGGGTCGGAAAATTCGCCAGGCGTTTGTGCCGAGCCAGGGTAAGGTCTTCGTTGGCGCGGATTATTCGCAATTTGAACTGCGACTGGCGGCGGTGCTGGCGGGTGACGCGGGGTTGACCCGGGATTTTAACGGCGATGTTGATATTCATACCAAGACGGCGGCCGAGGCTTATGGTGTTGCGCTAGAAGAGGTGACGCCCGAACAGCGGCGGCACGCCAAGGTGATCAACTTTGGTGTGCTGTACGGCATGAGTCCGCACGGCTTGGCGGCAGCTACCGGCATGACCTTTACTGAGGCGAAACAGTTTATTGAACACTATTTTGCGGTACGCCAGCCAATCCGCCAGTATTTGGACACAATTTTAGTTCAAGCGCGTGAACGAGGTTTTGTCGAGACCTATTTTGGTCGGCGCCGACCAACGCCCGACGTTAAGTCGAGCAACTTTATGGTGCGTTCAGCGGCGGAGCGGGCGGCGATGAACATGCCGATTCAGGGAACGGAAGCGGATTTGATGAAGCTGGCGATGATTCGGCTGGAGGACAAGTTGGCTGGGCTGGCTGAGCCAGTCCTGCAGGTTCACGACTCAATTTTGGTGGAATGCGCGCCGGAAGACGCCGAGCGAGTCGGTGAAATCATGCGCAGAGAAATGGAAGGTATTTGTCCGGAGTTGCCAATTCGATTGAAGGTTGATATTGAAGTGGGGTATAATTGGGGTAGTCTATAAAAAGGAGGGTTAGACTAGTGTCTGGATTTAAGGCTCGTGAAGCAACATTACAAAACTTATTTGACAGTGGTGACTATGATCAGTTTGTAATTCCGCATTATCAACGCAGCTATGTGTGGGGCCAGGACGAATTGGAGAATTTCTGGAATGATTTTATTGAACGTAAAGAAGTAGGACAGCTTTATTTACTCGGCTCAATCATTGTCAGTAGGACAAAACAAAAACGTTCTTTTGGGGTTGTGGATGGTCAACAACGTCTTATTACAAGCTCGGTGTTTATAACAGCCTTGAAAGATGTTTGGAGCGAAAAGTTTGGTCGTGATGAAGAATATTTCTCTTTAGAAAGATTTATTAAAAAGAGGGTATTAGGGAGCAATAGTGCCATCTTTAAGATAGATGTTGCGGGCAGCTTGAAGCAATGCTATATTGACATGATTATTTCAGGAAGTACTAAAAAGGAGTATAAGAACGAAGATCAGAAAAATCTTCATCGTGCATATAATTACTTCAAAGATAAGTTACGTGACTCGTATGATGCAAATCAAGCTAATGATAATCAACGAAAAAAGTTGCTGCTACAAAAACTTGAGAATCTTCTAGATACTAATCTAGTGCTGGTTATTCTTGATGATGAGGACGATGCTTACGAAGTGTTTGAGGGGTTCAATGCTCGTGGCGTAGATCTTTCTATCTCGGACTTGTTTAAAAACCTTTTTCTACAAAAGATAAAAGGAACAGAAGAAGAAAAAACAAGAGCGCTTGAAGAGTGGGATAATATTATTCAGATAGTTACAGAATTGCGGATCCCAAAGTTTACGATCAATACGTTTATTAGGTATTATTGGATAAGAAACCACTCGTTTATAGGCGAGCGTCAGCTTTACAAGAAAATTAAGAAAGAAACGAAGAACTATAGGGAATTGCTATCTGATATGCATCAGATAGCAGAAGCTTTAAGGGTATTATTTAATGGATCACCGTATGAGATAAGGGATTTTCTTGGGCACCCGGAGGCGAAAGCAGAATATGCAAAATCTATAAGTGACTCATTACGTGCTTTGAGGGTTATGAATACTCAGAGCTATATGGTTTGGCTGATGTCTATAGCAGCTAAGCGAAATAAAGAATTTATTAGTCTTAAGATGTTTGCTCGATCGCTTGGTCAAATAGAAAGATTTTCATTTAGGTATTTTGTAGTTTCAAAATTACCAGCAAATCGTGTTGAAAAAATGTATGCTAAATTTTCAAATGAATTATTTAAATTGTCCGATATTCGAGATAAACAAAGAATAGCAACTTTATTAGATAAGGGGATCTTGGACAGAATTGAACAAGATAAACTTCTACCTCCAAGAGAACAGTTTATTGCTGATTTTGGTTTATTGTGCCTAAAACCTAATAATAATAAAAATCTTGTTCGGTACATTTTAACCCAAATAGAAAATCAGTTAAGCAGCGGTGAGAAGGGCGTTACTCAAGAAGTTGTTACAATTGAGCATATTATGCCCCAGAGGTTAAACAAGGGGTGGAATATATCGCAAACCGATCATAAAAACTGTGTTAATATGCTTGGTAATTTGACAATCCTAAAAGGTGCGTCAAACTCATCTGCAAGCAATAAAGCAATTAACGAAAAGATTCGTCATTTTAAAGATTCAGACTTAAAGATGAATGGTGATCTGGTTGATCTAATAAATAAAAAAAGCGATTGGGGTAAAGACGAAATAATAGAAAGACAAAATGCTTTTGCAGAAGCATCTGATGGTATCTGGTCTGTAGATAAAAGATAAATACTGCCCTAAGTAAGGTAATATTAAGGTATTAGTATGCTAATCTGACTGTACTAAATAATGTAGGATATCCCTGGTGACTAGTGCAAAAAATCTAATATTATGGTATAATCGCCCCATGAGGCGTACGTATAATTCTTTTAATTCCTTTTCTCGGTTTGTGCCGATTTTACTAGTCACTATTATCACCATCGTGACAATCGTCGCGATTATCAGCATCAGCCGGTCGATATTTGGTGGCGACGAGCAAAAACAGCAGCAGGAGACGACTGAGCAGAAAAAAAGCGACTTGCTACAAACCGACGAGAGCCGGGCGGTCAGGCTGACAGTGCGTGGCCCGATTGTCGCTAATGAGAAATTCCGTTCGTACCAAATAACTATTGCGCCGTCGTCGCGGGTGATGACGACGTATGAAGGCTATGTCGAGAAGCAGCTGGACACTAAGCAGCTGAATAATAACGCCAAAGCTTATGAAGAGTTGGTGTACGCACTGGACAAGCGCAAGATGATGGAAGGGCGACAGTTGAGCGATGAGCAAAATGACCTGCGCGGCATTTGTGCAACGGGCAAGGTGTACAAATTTGAATTGTTGATGAATGGAACATCGATCAAGGCGCTGTGGACGTCGGATTGTAGTGGCTCTAAAGGCTCGGCGGTTGCTAATGTCGAGGAAATCGTCGATATGTTTATCAAGCAAATCCCTGACGGTAGCAAAATGGCCACCGCTATCGGGCTGTACCAGCGGGATACGCTGTTCAAGTTTTAGGGGCGTCTGATGCCGGAACTTCCCGAAGTCGAAACAGTTCGCAGCGGTTTGGCGGAGCTACTGCCGGGTCGAGTGGTGGCGCGAGTGGCAGTGTTTGATTCGCCAAAAAGCTTTCCGAATGCGCCGGCTGATGTCGAACAATTTTTGTATGGTGCGCGCGTGACGGCGGTGCGGCGGCGGGCAAAGGTGCTGATGATTGATCTGGATACGCGCTATTCGCTGGTGGTACATTTGAAGATGACGGGGCAGTTGGTATTTCGTCAAGGCTCTCGCCATGGCGCTCGGGTATCCCCAAAAAAATCTCGGGACCCACGTAACGTTGCCCACAATTTTTCTACGGATACCGCTCGCGAGATCAACGACTTTGCTGGCGGCCATCCAAACGACAGCTTGATTGGTGAGTTGCCGGATCGGTCGACGCGGGTACAGATTGAGTTTGTGGACGGGTCGCGGCTGTTTTTTAACGATCAGCGCAAATTTGGCTGGGTGAAGCTACTGCCGACTGATGAAGTGGGCAATTTGCCGTTCATGCAAAAAGTTGGGCCAGAACCACTTGATGAAACGACGCGTGCCGAGGATTTCATCCAGCGGATTCGCCGCCGCCAAAATTCGATGATTAAGCCAGCGTTTCTTGACCAGGCGGTGATCGCTGGGGTTGGTAATATTTATGCTGACGAGGCATTGTGGGCGGCGCAGATTCATCCACAGACGCGGGTGAAAAACGTTAGCGACCAGCAGCTGAATACATTATTTACTGAGCTACGGCGCATCTTGCAACTCAGTATTGATCAGGGCGGCTCGACTGATAAAAATTACGTTGATGCCGAGGGTCGAAAAGGAAATTATCTAACATTTGCTCATGTGTTTCGCCGCGAAGGTCAAGCCTGCCATCGCCACCCCGACCAAGAAATCATCAAGCTAAAAGTTGGCGGTCGCGGCACGCATATTTGTCCGGTGTGTCAGAAGCCACCGATATTTGACAAATAGTAGATTATAGTGTAGAATACAATATTATGACAAGAAGAGAGCCCCCATTACATGGTGAATTTTATCGGCCAAGTAGCAACTTGGATCAAGAGTGGGCAAACTACCTGATAGCACTAGGGGAAGAAGAGCAGTCCCCCGGGCTTAGAGAGGCTAATCTGAGGGTCAATAGCATGCTAGACAAGCATGAAGTGGACACAATTTATCGGCCAGGATTGAGCGGAGAAGAGTTGCTTGAGCGAGGGAGGGGCGTTCTTAATAGTGGTCTACGACGCCTAGAAAGTAATGATTTTAGCATGTTGGATTTATCAGCTTATGAAGGCCATTGCAATGGTGATCCAGAACTGAAGAAGACAGATGCTCGACGAGTGATAATGTATCAAATTCTCGAGCGTGTCTTTATGGAGAGGTCTGCTATAGGTGTGTCGTTAGTTGAAATGGCCTCTCGTACAATAACAGGTAATACGATTGAACCGATGAGGAAAATAGTCGTGATCACAGAGCGTCTGCTCGACCTTAAGGAGACGGTCCGCTCGCCTTGGTTTGGTTTTCTCAATGAAGTACTTGGTGGTGAGGATGTTTCGCCAGAACAGGTGGAACAGGCAATGAAGACTCAAGCTGCCGCCAATAAGACAGGGGATCAGGATGCTAAATTTCTCGAGCTTCTTGATGGTATATTTATGGAAACTGGTGGCGGGCTCTCTGATGAGCAGATGTTGTCTGTGGCAAGCAATGTGACTAGCCTTGCGGTCATAGAAGAGAAGGGCGGTCAGGGTCATAAAGAGGGGTTCTTATACTCAAATTATATGGCAGAACTGAAGAGTATTGGCTTATCCGATCAGCAAATCACTGAGCTAATAGCTGCACATAAAGAGATTATGCAAAAGCCGAGTAACGCGGAAGAATAAATCAGTACACCGAAAGGCATGGCTTAAGGGGGTATTTGGTATAATTAAGTCGTGATCTATCTCTTTTATGGCGACAACGAATTTGAGAAACGGGCGGCGCTTGCGGCGCTGGTTGGTGATATGGAGGTGGTGCGGCGTGACGGTGAAGAACTGACGGCCGCCGAGGTCTGTGAGGTGGTGATGGGGCAAAGTTTGTTCGCCGTCAAGCAAGCAGTGGTCATTACTGATGCGAGTCAGAATGTGGCTCTGTGGCGTGATTTGCCGGAGCTACTGGGTGATACGGCAACCACGGTTGTCCTTCTGGAGACGAAGCTTGATAAGCGCACAAAAACGTATAAGTGGCTGCAAAACCATGCCGAGGTAAGGGAATGTGCTCATTTCACTGAACGCCAAAAGCCGCAACTAAGTGCGTGGTGTATTGAGCGGGCCACGGTGCATGGGGCAGTGTTGACAGCGAGGCAGGCGACGACACTAATTGATCGGTTGGGGTTTGATCAACTGCGGCTTGACCTGGTGCTGCAGCAGTTGGCGTTGGCCGGCGAATTGAATGATGAGCTGATCGATGCGCTGGTGCCGCTGGCTCCGGCTGAAAGTGCGTTTGAGCTGTTTGCGGCGATGCTGGATGGCGACCGGGGGAAAGTGCGCGTGATCACCGCCTATCTCGAGGCAGAGAGCGGTGATGATGGGGCGTACCAGACGCTAGGGCTACTGGTTTCACAATTGGTGCAGCTGAACGCGCTGGTGCTATCTGGCGGTGACACGGGGGCGGTGGCTCGTGATTTTGCGGCCCATCCGTATGCGCTGCGAAAGGTAGCGCCATATGCAGCGCGGATAACACCGGCGCAACTTGCGGTAATTAACTCTGCCTTGGCGCAGGCTGATGAACAGATGAAAACGACCCGCGTGTCGCCGTGGCTATTGGTTGAGACGGCGTTGGTTGGTGTGATTAGAAGAGATCGCTAAGTCAGCATAAGCTGTTTATATACTTGACAAAATAAGTATGATATAGTACAATGTAAACTACTATTAGTTTACTAGAAAGGTAAAAAGGAATTAGCCATGGTACTTAGAGATACGCAGCCCGGTACGCAGGAGTCTGGTAGTGGGGATTCGAGTGAGGACAAGCGGTGGAAGGAGTTTATGGAAGAATGGGATAGAAAAATACAACGGCAAGAAACAGATATTGACGGAAGATTTATTGACGGAGAGCCTGTATCAATAATTGCTGATATGGTAAGGCATGTTAGTGAGAATTGTCCTCATCTTGTTCAGCTGTGTGAGGATGTCGATACGGAAGCGGACTGGCAATCGATTGCAGCAAATACAGACACTGCTCTACATGAGATGGGTCCCGATGGGCTGTATGACGTGGCGAAAGAGATAAAGGATAATTATTATGAATGGAACGAAGGCAGGTTAAAGCCACTGACTGGGTCTAGAGTGCCACATGCTGATAGCAGAGTTCAGTATCTATACGAAAGTATGATGGGGAGCGTGCTTCCTGAGGAATTTTTTGACAAAATGGCCGTGGCGTCCGTTCATTTTAATTATGTTTATCACCCAGACTCTCCGCAGAGTCAGATATATCAACAAATGCGACTTAACTCAGAGCGAGTGTCTGGCATTGATGAGCTACAGGAGGAAACACTGAGAATTGCTGATGAAAGTCTTTATGATGCGGTAAAGCTGGTTATAGGGAAAAAAGAGCATGTGATTCGTGGAGTTTTTTGTAAGACGGACAATTATTACCCACAGCTCGTAACTCGAATGGTAACAACGCTTGAGGCAGATATGGGCTTACCACAAGGGACTCTGTTGGAACGGGTTAAGATGGACGACTTATTCCATAGAATAAAGGAGGATCTTGGCCCGCGAACAAGCACTAAACTTTCTCGGTACTAGGGCTCACAAATTGTAAAATACTCCCGCCAACCGACGGGAGTATTATTTATGCAAACGTGAATGGCTACTTAGCCTCTTTGGTAGCAGGTTTTTTGGCGGTGGTTGATTTCGCGGTGGTTTTTGTCGCCGTCTTTGCTGGGGCTTTGGCAGCTGGTTTTTTAGTTGCTTCAAGCTTCACACCAGCTTCCTTGGCGATAGCTGAGAGAGCACTCTTGCGCCGAGCGGCAGTATTTTTCTTGAGCAAGTTCTTTTTGACGGCGGTGTCAAGCTCACTGTGAGCAGCGGCTAGCGCCTCAGCACTCGGCTCAGCCATGAAAGCTTTGACGGCTGACTTGATGTCGCGCTTGATGCCGATATTGCGCTCGCGGCGCTTTAGGGTTTGCTTTGCCCGTTTGATGGCGGATTTGATGATTGGCATAGATTTCCTTTACCTCTATAAATTTGTTTCGCTAATCAAGGATGGATTATACAGAAAAACCCGATAAAAGTAAAGACTGGCCCGCACTGACGATAATCTATTGACTTTTCTGAAATGCTTATGTATAATCTAACCCAAAGGTATAAACAAAAATAAACAGGGACACAACAATGGCGAGCCAGTCACAAAAGCAGCAGATCACTCAGAGCATCAAAGATGTGACTAATATCTTGGTGACGGTAAGCGCTGATCCATCGGTGGACGAGCTATCGGCAGCGTTGGGGCTAACGATTTTCCTGAATAAACTGGGCAAGCACGCCACGGCTGTTTTTAGTGGCAAAGTTCCGCCGGCGATTTCATTCCTCGAGCCGGATGAGACGTTTGAGGCTACAGCGGATAGCCTGCGTGATTTTATCATTGCGCTTGATAAGGAAAAGGCTGATCATCTGCGCTACAAGGTGGTTGATGATGCAGTGAAGATTTTCATCACGCCGTACCGGGCGACAATTACCGAGGCTGATCTAGAGTTTTCGCAGGGCGATTATAACATTGAACTGGTGCTCGCATTGAACGTTGAGAGTCAGGATCATCTCGACAAGGCGCTGACGGCCCATGGCAAGATTTTGCATGACGCGGTGGTGTCGACGGTGACTGCTGGTATGGTGAGGAGTAGTCTCGGGACGGTTGACTGGCATGACGATAAGGCGTCGGGCGTGAGCGAGATGCTGGTTGACCTGATTGATGAGTTACGAACACCGAAAGTGACCATGGATGAGCAGATCGCAACGGCGTTACTGACCGGTGTTGTGGCGGCGACGGAGCGGTTTAGTAATAACTTGACGTCGTCGCGGGTGATGACGTTGGCGGCGGAGCTGATGGCGGTTGGCGCGAACCAGCAACTGATTGCTACTAAGTTGGCCGAGGGGCAGGCGATCGAAGCTGAGGAGCACTCAGAGTCAGAGCAATCAAAGCAGGCGGCCGATGTAGCTGATGATAAGACGGATAATGACGGTCAGGATGGCGCTGATTTTAAGGTTGAACGAGGGAAACGCTCGAAGCCAGCCGAGCCAAAGAGGGATGATAGCGCGCTATCAATCAGTCACGAGCGGCGGGGTAGCCTTGATGAGGTGGCCAAGCAGACTCGGGCCGAAGAGCAAGATGCGGCGGCCCGCGCGGCCACGGCGCAGCTTGAGCGCCTTCGAGCAGCGTCAGCGACGAGCGGACGGAGCACTGCGCCATCGACATCGCAACCAATCAGTGCGTCGGTGTCGGCTGAGCCAGAAACGGCCGCACCGCTCTTGGGTGGAACGCTAAACGCAACGACGGAGCGGGCGGCTGAGGATAAGCGCCGCGATCTTGACACTGATCAAAACAAGACTATCCTGCATCACGGCACCTATGTCGGTGCGTCGCGGCCGGCCCTCGGCGAATCGCCGTTGAATGCTGCCATGGGGAAGTCTGATGAACCACCGAGTGTTGACCCGTTTGCGACCACCAACAAAGACGAAGCGGTCATTGCCGCGCTGAAGGAGGAGACACAGGCGCTGGCTGACAAGCAGACTCAATCTACCGCGCCGCCATCGCTGCCAGATTCTGAGCGCGACGCCCGAGCGGCAATTACCGAGGCGCTGGCTGCTGCACCGCCGCTTGAATCTGCGGCTTCGCCCGCTCCGGTAGTTTCACCTTCGCCACTACCGACAGTGTCGTCTGCTCCGGCTACGCTCGCCGATATTGAGTCTAATGTGATGCATGGCCTGCCACCGCTGCCTGATTTCTCTGACTTTTCAGGATCAGGCTTACCACCGCTGCCACCAGCTCCGGTCGGTACTGCCGATGGTGGACTGCCAGCGTTGAACACATCGCCTTCAGCGCCATCTACCCCCGCGCAGCCGCGCACCTTTAATCCGTCCCAGTTCCAGATCCCGGGGCAAAAATAGCCCATGGACGAGGTGTTGCTCATTGATAAGCCAGCTGGCATGACCAGTTTCGGGGTGGTAGCGCGGTTGCGGCGAGTGCTCAGCCAGGCAGCGGGCAAGAAAGTGAAAGTTGGCCATACTGGTACGCTCGATCCGTTTGCTACGGGACTGATGATTATTGTGACGGGCAAGAAGTGTCGCGAGGCCGATACCTTTACCAAGCTCGATAAGTGGTATGAAGCAGAAATCATGCTTGGCGAGATATCGACGACTGGTGATCCTGAGGGTGAACTGACTCGCGTGTCGGCGCGGCAGCCGCCTCGCAGTGAGGTTGAAGCGGTACTCGGTACATTTGTGGGTGAAATTAAACAGCGCCCACCGATATTTAGTGCTATCAAGATCAATGGCCACCGGGCCTATCAGCTGGCGCGTCAGGGTCAGTCGGTCGATATGCCGGAGCGCACCGTGTCGATCTATGCCTTGGAGCTTGTCGCCTATGCGTATCCTCGCCTGGTGATTCGAGTGCATGTTTCGAGCGGTACGTACATTCGGAGTCTAGCGGTTGATATTGGTCAAAAACTGGGAACAGGGGCCTATTGTCACCAGCTACGCCGCACGGCTATCGCTGAATATGACGTCGCTCAGGCAAAACCATTAGCGGATTTTGGGATTTCGTCTTGAAGTGCTATTATCAAATTATGGGTAGGCAGACAGGTTTTACAATCGTTGAACTATTAATTGTGATGGTCGTGATCGCGATTTTGGCGGCCATCGGTATTGTGGCGTATTCAGGCGTGCGCCAGGATGCTACTGACACCAAGATCCGTTCCATCGTCAAGATTGCTGGGGATGCGCTGCAGATATATGATACACAGAAGCGAACATTGCCGTCAGGACAGGGGGCGTTCAATAGTGCGAATAGCGTTGACTCGCTTGTACCACAGTATATCCAGCCGGGGTATCGCGAGGGCGTCAGCAGCAAGAACGCGTCTAGTCCAGACGATATTTTTGTCTGGTATCCGTGCAAAGATACCTCTGGTAAGATAACAGGTATTGCGGTATTTGCGGCTCTAAATTCCGCCAAGCCGCAGGAGTCGGCTCAAGTTAACGCGGTCAAGGCGACCTGCAACATTCCGGGTGCAGCTGTGCCGACTACGGGTAGACCAGCCTATAACTACGTGCAAACCTTTTAGTAGTGCAGCTGATTTGCGTTTTTAGCGTAGCATTGGTATAATGACGAGGCTATGATTAGCAAAGACGATAAAGCGAAAGCAATTGCTTTGACTCAGGTCAATAAGGACGACGTTGGCAGCCCGCAGGCGCAGGTGTCGATCTTGACGGCTCGTATCAAAGAGGTCACCAAGCACCTGAAGGCGAATAAGCACGACTTCATGGCGCGTCGTGGCTTAATCCAGATGGTTGGCAAGCGCAAACGCCTGCTCAGATACCTGGAGCGAACTGATTTTGAGAGTTATAAAGCGGTTGTGGCTGCCCTGGGTCTGCGTAAATAGTCGCACCGGGTAGTTGTACGGATATCCACCTTGATATATCACGAGGTGGATATTTTGATTTAGCGTGGCGTAGCTACAAAAACCGTCCGGCCGTCAGCTGCGCCGCCAAGCGTGCATGAATAGAGGGTGAGCTGTGGCTTGTTGGTTCGGTTTTCGATGTGGACGGCATCTGGCTTGACATCAAATAACTGAGATATGACGTAGGTATAGCGCTTGCCGCGGTAGTCAATGATTATTTCATCGCCAATGCGTAGTCTATCGATGTTGTAGAATGGTGATTTTTGGATGGTTTGCTGCGGCGTCAGGCCCATGATAAATCGGTGGGCCGACAAGACAAAATTACCGCCATCAACTGGATTGCCATTCTCTGGCTGACGCCACCAGGCACCCCGCTCCATAGTCTCGGCGCCACCAGTAGCGTACGGCACGTTAATGTCAATTTTGGGAATATAGAGACGATCCTCGGTGATGCTGGTTTCTGGCGTGGCGGCGAGAAGCTGGGTGGTTTCGTTACGCGTTGGGTTAATGAGCTGAGCGCGAAAGAATGGACTAAACGCCGTGATGAGTGTGTAGCCGCCACCAGTGAGCATGATAATGGCCAGACTCATACTGAGCCATCGGCGGCGGTTTCTGGCGTGGGTTATCTGCTTCACTTGTTAATTGTAGCATGGGCGGGGTCAGCCTAGCAGCATGGGCCGTTGTTTTATCGGGGTGAGCCAATCTGTTCAATGGGGTGCTGATTGACTTTTTATAGTTTTTATGCTAAATTACAGATTATGAGTGAATATGCACCGCAGGCTGATAAGTTACCGCCAGATGTGGCTGACCAAGTGACAAAGGTTAGTGAAGTTCTGGTTGCTGTTAAGAAGCAGCTTGGTCCGAATGGGGGATGGTTAAGTGATGGCCCGCTGCATCTTGAGAAGTTGGAAGAGCCGAGTGCTGATGACCATAGCCCAAGGTTTACGAATGCGGATGACTTTTGGAAAAACGGTATGGATCCGCCGCAAGCAAATCCGTCACAAGACGGCTCTGATACGTCTGAAAAACTGCCGAGTAAATTTGTTAATAATTTTTGGCAGTACTTCTTTCCGGATGAAATGTTTGAGAAGGATGAGCTGTTGGGCTCGGTTGTGCTAAGCAAACCACCGCGACAACGGTTGAAGCTGGCGGGAGGAGAACTCCTCACATCGGTTCAGCAGTTGTTTGGGACGTTATTTGAGAATACCAATATTGATAGTCACAAACTTGTTACCCTGGAGTCAGCAGCTGATGAAGAGCACCTTACCGATCTTAAGGAGGCAATGTTTATGCTCTATGTGCTGGCACTACATACGGTTACTCAACAAGATGTTATTGCGGCTGAGTGCTCAAGTGCGCATGAGTATTTGTGCAAATAGGAGTTCGGTATGGTAAGAAATATGAATATAGAGCCACCAAGGGTAAGCCGGCGCGGTCTGTTGTTTGGTGCGGCTGGAGCAGTGGCGGCTACGGCTGGTGGGCTGCTTATGAACCGTGGCGATGAAAGTCAACGGATACTATCGGTAGAGACGAATGCCTCGAAGCTTGATCTTGAAGGGGCGTATGAGATATATGGTCAAGCCCGTGATATGTTTCGGCAATGTATTGAGGAGGCGCCCGTGTTTACGAGTGAGATACCGCCGATATTGCCACCGCCCACGTCGGTATCTGTCTCTCGAGACGGAGGTAAGCGCGGTTTTATGACGGGGAGTGCGCTACTGCGTAAGGCCGGTCATTCTGAGCGAGCAGTGATAGGCACGGGAGTCTCTTCGGATTTGGGTGATGATAGTAGGGTGCGCGTAGCCGTCGCGTTTGAATTGTTGTCAGGTAAGCCCGAAGCTAAGATCGCTGAGCTGATGGCGGTTTGGGGAGTATCGAGGCGAGGGTTACCGACAGAACGTGCCTTTCGGGATATACTGTATGAAATTGATCCGGAAGAGCTGATGCTATCCTTTGTGCCAGTATCTCAGAGGCAACCGACAGCGCCAACTAGTGAGCAGCCGTATGAGTGGACTGCTATGCTGCCGGGAATGGAGAGTTTTAATGTGATACAACAAGTCATTGGTGCGGCTGGCGGTAGCTCACCGGAAGTGTTGTTACCAACGCCAAAGGTTTTGGACCGAGTAAGTGAGCAGCTTGCTGCGGTTCGGGATGCGTTCGGTCGGGCCGGCTTCCTCTAAAGCGTGCGGCCCTGTGATATAATAGAAAGTGCGAATATAACCCGCAGACGGTGATGGATGTGTGGTGTGTTGATAATAAACCAGCACGCGTACACCTGTTACTGTCTTTGCGAGAAAGAGAGGATCTATGGCAATTATTAATCCAAGTGGTAAGGAGATTTTTAGCGTTACCACCGAGCTGTGCGGCCGGCCGCTGACGCTGGAGGTCAACCGGGTCGGCTTCCGGACGACGGGCAGCGTGCTGGTGCGCTACGGCGATACGGTAGTGCTCGGTAGTGCCCAGGTGGGCAGCCGGCCGGTACAGCTAGATTATTTCCCGCTGTCGATTGATTATGAAGAACGGTTTTATGCGGCGGGTAAAATTTCTGGCTCGCGGTTTATCAAGCGCGAAGGTCGCCCGAGCGACGAGGCGGTGCTGATCGGCCGGTTGATTGATCGTCCGATTCGACCGCTGTTCCCGAAGGGTTATCGCCAAGAAGTGCAAGTCGTGGCGACGGTGCTGAGCATGGATCCGGATTTCCGTCCGGACGTGGTGGCGATGGTTGCGGCGTCGAGCGCCTTGATGCTGACCGGGACGCCGTTTGACGGGCCGGTGGCGGGGCTCCGCGTCGGGCGGGTAAATGGCGAGTTCAAAGCCTTTTTGACGCCGGAGGAGCGTGAGCAATCTGATTTGGATCTGGTGGTGGCGGGTATCGAGAGTGGCATCACCATGGTGGAGGCCGGCGCTCGGGAGGTGTCAGAAGAGGTGATCGTCGATGCGATGGCGTGGGCGCACCAGATGATGCAGCCAGCGATTCAGGTGCAGCGAGAGTTGGCAGCCAAAGTGGCGCCAGCCGCACAAGAATATGAATTAGTTTTACCTGATGAAGCAATTCAGCAGACGGCTGATGCGTGGGTTGATGGCAAGCTGGGCGAGAAAATTCGCCGACCATATCCGGAGCGCAACGAAATGATTAGCAATATTCGTGCTGAATTTCATGAAGCGATGGTCGAAAAACTTGGCATAGACGAAGAAGAATATAACGAAGTTCGCAATGATTATGACGAGGCGTTCACGCTGGCATTGCACAAAGACGTTCGCCGCGGTGTCGTTGAGGACAGTAAGCGCCCAGACGGCCGCGCTTTGACGGAAATTCGCCCGCTCAGCTCAGAAGTTGGTTTGCTGCCGCGAGCACACGGCTCGAGCCTGTTTACCCGCGGCGTGACTCAAGGTATGAATATCGTGACTTTAGCGCCGTTGAGTTACGCGCAGCTGGTTGATACTATGGAGGTCAACGACGGCGAACGGCGCTACATGCATCATTACAATGCGCCGGGCTATACGGTTGGCGAGGTCAAGCGGATGGGCAGCCCGGGCCGGCGCGAGATTGGCCACGGCTACTTGGCGGAGCGAGCCTTGACGCCGGTGTTGCCGAGCGAAGAAGACTTCCCGTACGCCATTCGCAGCGTTACCGAAATTATGAGCCAGAACGGTTCGACGTCGATGGCAGCGACCTGTTCGAGCTGTCTGGCGTTGATGGATGCTGGCGTGCCTCTCTCGGCACCAGTTAGCGGTATCGCCATGGGTCTGATGATGGACGGTGATACACCGTACGTATTGAGCGATATTGCCGATGCCGAGGACTTTGCCGGTGACATGGACTTCAAGGTGACTGGTACAGCCAAGGGTATCACGGCGCTGCAGATGGATATGAAGGTGCATGGTTTGCCGGTGGCAGTGCTGCGCCAAGCGATTGAGCAGAGTAAGGCTGGCCGGGCATTTATCCTTGACCATATGCTAAGTATTTTGCCAGCGCCGCGCGAAGCACTCAGCCCATACGCGCCGCGGATTGAAAAGCTAAAAATTGACCCAGATAAAATCGGTGCGGTCATTGGCAAGGGCGGCGAGGTGATTAACAAGATCACCAGCGAGACTGGCGCCGAGGTTGATATTAAGGAAGACGGCTTGATCACCATCGCCAGCCCGAATGGCGAATCGATCGAGAAAGCTCTCAATTGGATTAAAAGCCTGGTTGAGGAGCCGGAAGTTGGCAAAATCTATGAGGGCAAGGTGGTCAGTATCAAAGATTTCGGAGCCTTCGTGAATATTCTGCCGGGAGTTGACGGGATGGTGCATATCTCGAAGCTGGCCGATCATCGCGTGGCTAAGGTGACTGATGTGGTCAAGGAAGGACAAACCGTTCGCGTGAAAATCACTGGTATTGATGAGCGCGGTAAGATTAACTTGACGATGATCGGGTTGTAACTTTTGCTTTTTAGCAAAGTACGCTACAATAGGAGAATATAAGACTAATTGAGGGGGATTATGGACGATAAGAATAATAAAAACGTACCACAACCGACAGCAACACCGCCAGCAGCAAATGAGCAGGCTGCTCCAGTAGTACCACAGCCAGTACCATCGGCTCCACAATCGCAGCAGCCGCTGCAGCAGGGTGTGCCAATGCAGCCCAAAAAGGGCTTGAGCAAGGGTGCGCTATGGGGTATCATCGGTGGCTCAATTGGTTTGATAGTCATTGTCGTTGGTATCGTGTTGGCAGTTATATTCCTTGGTGGGCCATCAAAGGCTGATTACCAAGAAGCTGCTAAGGCCATGAAAGAGTTTGACGGCAACAGCCTCAACTCGGCACTCAAGTCGTCGAATGCTGATAACGCAAAGAAGCTGATTGAAGAGGCGGTGGAGCGTGCTGATACAATGATGAAAAAACTTGATGCATCAAAGATTATGCGCGACGAGGAGACCAAAAAATCTTTCGGTGAATACAAGACTGCCTACGAAAAAGTACGCCCGAATTTGCTTGCCATTGCCAGTCTGATAGGAGATATGAAGGACTTTTCTAAGAAGTGCGCACCAAGCTTCTTCGGCTATGTCGGTAAGTCAGGAGACGAAGTAAAGAAGCTCTACGATGAAAAGATGAGCGACTGCTATAAGCTGCTCGATAACGTTGCCAAATCAGAACAGAAAGAAGCACAGGACTTTGGCAAGCAAATGAAAGAGTATTACAAGTTGCTGGGTGATTACTTCGTGGCACGCGCTAATAAAGACTACACTACTCGGGTACCGCGTCTACCGTCGGGTAGCTCAAATCCACTGGCCGGCTTTGCTAAAAAGATTCAAGAGTCAAACCTACAGAAACACGAGCGAGAATTCATCAACTTAGTGAAAGAAAAAGCTGAAAAGTAATTTTCGCCTCAGCATCAAGCAAAACACCTCGCATAGTGACGAGGTGTTTTGTATAATAGGGATATGGATGAGGCAGCACAACTGGAGGTTTTGGCGGCAGAGATTATCGCTGGTGATATTTGTCATGACTTGGCGCTGCAGGCGACGCAGCTGGTGATGGGTGATGGTCGGGCTGACGCAGACATTGTATTTATCGGTGAAGCGCCAGGAAAAAACGAAGACCTTCAGGGCAAACCATTCGTTGGGGCAGCTGGTACATTTCTTGACGAGATGTTAGCCGCAGCCCAGTTACGTCGTCAAGATGTCTATATCACCAATATCGTTAAATATCGGCCGCCAAACAATCGTGACCCGCTGCCGGAGGAGAAGCGCGCTTTTTGGCCGTATTTGATGCGCCAATTGCAAATTATTCAACCAAAGGTAGTCATCACACTGGGTCGGCATAGCGGCATGGCATTCATTCCTGACTTGGCGATCTCGCGTGATCATGGCAATCCGCGCTGGGCACAGTTCAACGGTTTGAAGTTCTTGGTGATTCCGCTGTATCATCCGGCAGCGGCGCTGTATAACGGGGCGTTGCGGCAGACGTTAATTGACGATTTTGTGCGGGCGGCGCAATTGGCCGTCCAGGCGAGCGCCTGAGCTATTTTTGACAAGAGCTGACACCCCGTGTTATAATGGGACACAATTGTTAGGGGATAGATTTGTCGTACGTTGCCCCCAGTGTCTATCGCCTGTCATTCTAATTTTGCAAGGTATATTTTTATAAAAGGAGAACAATACGCATGGGCCAGAGACGACTTGCGACGCCGAAGGGCGATGATCAGTCAAAACGACCAGCTACAAAAAAAAGTAACACAGCGGTGATGAATAGCACTACTACTCGCAAGGGTGAGGTGTTTCGGGCGCAGCGGCGCACGAGTGAGAACGTTAATCTCAGGGCATCGCAGCACGTGATCGATATTCCGGTCAACAAATCAGTTTACAACGGCTATGGCGGCGAGCAATTTAGCGCCAAAATGCAGCCAAAACGCACTCGCGGCGGCAAACCGAAGTTGAGGATTATCCCAATCGGCGGTGTCGGCGAAATGGGTATTGGTAAAAACATGAACGCCATTGAGTATGACGATGAGATTATCATTGTGGACATGGGTTTCCTGTTTCCGGGGAGCGATTATCCAGGTATTAATTACATCACGCCAGATATCACCTGGCTCGAGGAAAATAAACATAAAATCAAGGCGCATGTGTTCACCCACGGGCACCTTGATCACATTGGTTCATTCCGGCACTTTATCCACCGGATTCCAGCACCGGTCTATGCGTCGAAATTTACCGTCGGCATGCTAGATAAGTCGCTGGCTGACGCGGATACTGATTTCCAGCCGGACTTTCGGGTGATGGATCCATTGAGCCACGAAATCGTTCAAGTATCGAAGCATTTTTCCGTGGAGCTGGTGCGGGTGAATCACTCGATTCCAGATTCAACGGCGGTGGTGATTCGGACGCCGCTGGGTGTGATAATTGACTCTGGTGACTGGCGATTTGAGGAAAGTCCGGTTGATGGTCAGAAGTTCGACCTCAAACGGATGACAGAAGTAGCGTCCAAAGAAGGCGTTTTGATGTTCATGAATGAATCGACCAACTGTGAATCGGCCGGTACGCACACGCACACTGAGTTTGATATTCAATATTCCATCGGCCAGGTGATGGATAAATTTAGTAACAGCCGAGTGATTTTAAGCTGTTTCTCATCGCAGGTGCACCGTTTGCAATTAATTTTGGAAGAAGCGCATAAGCACGGGCGTAAGGTGGCGTTTGCTGGCTTTTCAATGATTCAGAACTTGGAAGTGGCGCTGCGTTCAGGCACCATTAAGATTCCGAAAAATACCGTCATGAAGATGGAAGATATCATCAAGCTACCAGATAGCCAGATTACAGTGGTTTGTACTGGTTCGCAGGGTGAGTTTAATGCCGTGCTGAGCCGTATGGCGACTGGCGCGCATAAATACATGAAGATTAAAGGCTCTGACGTGGTGGTGTTTAGCTCTAATCCGATTCCGGGCAATGAGAAGAACGTGGTGCGAACAGTGGATGGCTTAATGCGCGAGGGTTCTGATGTGATTCAGAATGGCAAGACGCACTTGACGGGGATTGGGCCGCTGCACTTGTCGGGTCATGGTTACTACGACGATCACATTAAGCTGATTAATGCCTTGAACCCAACATACTATATGCCAATTCACGGTGAATTCCACATGCTGGTGCACAATGCGCGGCTGGCAGAGAAAGAGTGTGGTATTCCGAGGAAGAATATCTTTGTGTGTGACGCTGGTGACATTATTGAAATTGATATTGAGCGCCAAGCCAAGAAAGCTGGTCGAATTCAAGTTGGCGGCGTGATGTATGATGATACGGGTGCTATTGTATCCGAGGTGGTACTGAAAGACCGCATTCATATGTCTCAAGAGGGAATGTTCGTGGTGGTATTGACGGTGCAACGCGGCACCGGTCGGTTACTGACCAGCCCAGACATTATTTCCCGCGGTTTCATCTATCTGCGTGATTCCGAGGAATTGATGAATATGATTCGTCAGTATTTGAAACAGAAGGCAGCGCGCAGTTTTGCTGGTAAGTACGACCTTGACGTGGTGAAAAAGGAAATCAAGGACGAAGTTACGCATATTTTGTATGACCAGACGCGTCGGACACCGATTGTTATCCCGGTGATTAACGAAGTGGGTGGCTTGAAGACAGTAAAATCAGCCGCTACCTCGAGTACTTCTACCGCAAAAGCACCGGCACGCAGTAAAAAGGTTGTGACTAACTCGGCGGCGGAGCCAAAAATGACTCTGCCAACTATGCCGCGCCGCCGCTTCCCGCGCCGCCAGGTGCCAGACACCGAGGCAAATGACACCAGGGCGCGAGAGGTCGGCCGAGTGCGCGCATACTAGCCAACACTTGCTATTTGTTGTAAAATATGCTACAATGTGAACGTCGGTAAAGTGATATAATAAAAACAGGTATGCCAAAAAAACGAAAATCTACCCGCAAGAAATCAGTTTCCACCGCTCCAAAACATGATGTGCCGAGCGGCTTTTGGGCGCAAGTCGGCGCGGTACTGCTCGTCGTGTTGTCGCTTCTTCTGGTGGTGGCGTGGTTTGGTGTTGGTGGTCCGGTGCTGGAGTGGCTACATAAGGCGACCCTGAGCATGCTTGGTTACGCGATGTATGGGCTACCGATCTTGCTGATATATATTGCTGTGGAAATTTTCCGCGCGGAGAATAATCGGTTACCGCTGGCGATGAAATTAGCAGCCATCCTCGAGGTGGTGTGGTTGTCTGGTTTGTTTGGATTATTAAAGACACCAACCCGCCCAAATGCTGGTGGATTTATCGGTGATACGGCCAATCGGGCGATGAGCGCCATGGTCGACCCGGGCATCGCTGCGTTGATATATGTGGTCCTCATCATTATTACCGCGCTATTTATTACTCAGACGTCGCCGTTTACGGTGATTAAGAAAGTAGCCGAGGCGTTCAAGCGCGACCACTCCGAGGAGGATAACAATGCGGCGGTGATGAAGAAGGCGGCTCGTGAAGATGCGGCCAGCGCCAAATCATCGAGCGACATCAAGTTGAATGCCGGCGTCCCAACCGTCGATCCGGTTACGCCAAAGGATAAAAAGGCATCGCCGTTGAGCAGTCTGCGTGGTAGTGTAGCGCGGGATAAGGCAGCTGAGGAGCAGGCAGCACTGGTGGCGGCACACGACCCGAATTGGCAGGCACCGAGCCTTGATCTATTGGAGAAGAAGCAAAGTCCAGCTGACGCTGGTGATATTCGGCAGAATGCGCAGATCATTCATGACACCTTGGCGGAATTTAACATTGATGTAGAGATGGAAGACGCCAATATTGGGCCGAAGGTGACGCAATATACTTTGCGGCCGCCGAGTGGTGTGAAATTGACGCGCATCACAGCACTGGAGACGAATATTGCTTTGAACTTGGCAGCGCAGAGCTTGCGGATTGAGGCACCAATTCCCGGACAAAAAGCCGTTGGTATTGAGGTGCCAAACCGACGAGCGGCTGATGTGCGGCTGTATGGTGTGCTGGATTCGAAGCAGTGGAAGCATGCTCGCGAGCCGCTGGGCTTTGCGATTGGTAAGGACATCTCTGGTGAAGCAGTGGTCGGTGAGCTCAACAAAATGCCACATATGTTGATCGCTGGACAGACTGGTTCTGGTAAGTCGGTGATGATTAATACCCTACTGACCAGTTTGCTATATCGCAACAGCCCGAGCGATATGAAGTTGATTTTGGTTGACCCAAAGCAGGTGGAAATGGCGCCGTATGAAGACATTCCACATTTGCTGACCCCGGTGATTACTGAGCCAGAAAAGACTATTTCGGCCTTGAAATGGGCGGTCAATGAGATGGAGCGGCGCTATAAATTACTGGCGGCGGAGAAGATTCGTGATATTAAAGGGTATAATCAACGGCTAGCCACGCGAGCTAAAAAAATCCCGGTAGCGGACGCTGATGGCAACATTCAACAGCACGAAGATGGAGCGATGCCGTACATCGTTATTGTAATTGATGAGCTAGCCGATTTGATGATGGTGGCAGCACGCGACGTCGAGGCGCTGATCGTCCGCTTGGCGCAGAAAGCGCGGGCGGTGGGTATTCACTTGGTCCTGGCAACGCAGCGGCCAAGTGTTGACGTAATTACCGGATTGATCAAGGCGAACGTGCCAGCGCGTATCGGCTTTACCGTGGCGTCGCAGGTTGACTCGCGGACCATTCTTGACCAAATTGGTGCCGAGAAACTGCTTGGCCAGGGTGATATGCTGCTGTATACGCCGAGCATGAGTAAGCCAAAACGTATCCAGGGCGCGTGGGTGACCGATGACGAGGTCAATAAAATTACTGACCATTTGCGGATGCAGTCAGCACCGCAGTATAATGATGAGGTGGTGGCGCAGCCAGTACAACTAAATGGCAAGGGCGGCCTGGCAGTTGACTTTAGCGGCGGCGGTGAAGACGAAGCATTTATGGACGCGGTGCGAGTGGTGATTGAGGGTGGCAAGGCCTCTACCAGCTATTTGCAGCGGCGGCTACGGATTGGCTACGGCAAGGCAGCGCGACTGATTGAAGAGATGGAAGAGCGTGGCATCGTCGGCCCAGCGAACGGCTCAAAAGCTCGTGATGTTTTGGTCTCAAGTATAGACGAGCTGGGTAATAGCTAGCTTGACATAATTATTTTTATAGGTTATAATACGCTAAGTGAGAAATTGATTTGTATGTGGAAGGATGGCTACGTGGCGCGCATAAGTTGTAGAAATAATGGAGAATTATCCCCTAATAGTAGAGGCGACAGATTAAGGAAGCCTCTTGTGCTGGGGGTTGCTGCGGTCACGTTAGCCGTATCGGGTATACTTGGGTATAGTCTTGGCCGGTCACACAATGTTCCGCCCGCACCATCAGTAGAAAATACCGATGGTGGAACATTCAAAGAGTCCAATGATAGTTCGAGAGCGGAAGAAATTACATTTACGCTACCAGACACCGAAGGCCGTCAAGAGGCAGAGGTCTTTTTAAAGAATCCTGATATGCTTCGACAGGCACGCGGTATTGCCGGACGAGTGCTTACTGCTGCGGGGAAGTTGGTTGATAGTAAGGCCGCTCGACTTACTCGCCAAGATTATCATGATGATCACAATAGGCTTAAACAGCAGTCAATAGCGATTACAGATGATAGGGGAAATGTGGTATCGGTTGATGTTACTCAAGGCGACAAAAGGCTTGGTGGAAGTGAGATCGCAGTAGAAGTTGCCACTGATATGATTGAGGTCGGCGCAAAGAGTAGACAGACGGACCGGATAACGTGGCGTTAGATTTTTTGTCTCCAGAACCTGTGGCACATCAGCATATTGAATCTCCAGAAGCACTACTACCGGCCCTCGAAGGCGTGTTACTGACGAAAGTGGAATGGTCGCACAGACAGATCACTGATGGTTGGTCGGAGACTAAGGCAATTACAATCGTTTCGCCAAAGTCTGTCTCGCCATCGAGACCAGATTATGAAAGCATAGCGGTGGTACCAGCTAAGGGAGAGATTAATGGTCGGGCCGTGAAGAGTGCTAAGGTATATGATGCGGCAAAAAGCCTATTTGATCGGCTCGCGACCGATGGTGATATATCCGATATCTTGCCTTCTCAGTAAACTAACATGCCGCCAGATATTCACCGAGTAATGTTACTTTGTGACCAGTTGAGGTAATTTTATTGATGGCGCGGTGTAATGACGGACCAGCAGCATCAACGGTTATGAAGAATTTGTAGTTCCACGGTTGGCCGATGATAGGCTGGGATTGGAGGCTGGCGAGGTTGATTGACTGATTGGCAAAGGTACGGAGTATCTCGAGCAGGCTGCCTGGTTGGTGGGTAGTGGTCACTACAAGTGTTGCTCGATTGGCATCAGCCACTGTGGCGATTGGATCAAGGACGAGAAAGCGAGTGATATTATCCTGACCGTCTTGGATGTGTCGCTTGAGAATCGGCATATTGTATAGTTGAGCGGCAGTTTCACCCGCGATGGCTGCTAAGTGTGGTGAACCGTGTTGCTTGATGAATTCGACAGCGCCAGCGGTATCAAAATATTCAATTTGTGTGGCGTTCGGTAGGTGTTCTTGGAGAAAATGCTGGCATTGTGACAAGGCAACAGGATGCGAATAGACAGCGGTAATGTCTTCAAGCTTTGTGCCTGGATTGGTGATGAGGGTTTGTTGAATGGTAAGTGTCACTTCACCAACGATGGGAGCGCTGCAGGATTCGATGTGACGGTAGGTTTCGTTGATGGTGCCGTAAATGGTATTCTCTACTGCCACGACGATAGCGTCGGCTTGGCCGCGGGCATAGGTTTGAAAAACATCGCCAAAGGTCATGCACGGAACGATGGTGGCGTCGGGCCCGTACCATTGTCTTGCTGCTTGTTCGTGAAATGACCCAGCTTGTCCTTGAATGGCGATACGCATGGACCCTATTGTAGCATGGTCTGGCGGGGTGCATCACTGGACTTTTGCATTAGATTACCGTATAATACGGAGGAATAATAACCTAAGGTTATGTGCGATAACATAACCATCCGTAATGGATTCCAAAGGAGGAAACATGAATGAATACGAACTGACTGTTCTTATTCACCCAGATTTGGAAGCAAATTTGGATGCGGCCCTAGACAAGGTCCGGTCGCTCGTCACTACCAATGGTGGCGAAATTACTAAAGAAGACAATTGGGGCAAGAAAAAGCTAGCCTATGCAATTCGTCGTGAAGACTTTGCGGTGTATGTTTACTTTGAGGTGAAGTTGCCAAGCAGTGCGCCGCTCAAGATATCAAATGTTCTGAATATCACCGACGAGGTGCTTCGTTATTTGTTGGTTAAGACCGACGAGAAGACACGTCGAGCGCTTGCTGAGCAGAAAGAGCGCGAAGCTAAGGTCGCTACCGAGGCGGCTGATAAAGAAGCCTAATATTCGACGCGATACATAATAAAAAAGGAGGGTCATCATGGCACGAAGTATCAACCAAGTTATTTTACTAGGGCGGTTAACGCGCGATCCAGAGCAGCGGACAACGCCATCAGGTCGGACAGTTGTTAGCTTTAGTATCGCGGTTGATCGTGCCGGACAGGATGATCAAGCTGATTTTTTCGACGTTACCGCGTGGGAAAAATTGGGCGAACTGGTGATGCAGTACCTGTCAAAAGGCCGCCGCGTGTTGGTCCAGGGTCGGTTGCGACAGGACAGCTGGGATGATAAAGAAACCGGCAAGCGCCGCTCGCGTATTGAAGTGACGGCGACCGATGTAACATTCCTTGACGCTCCGAGCGGCGATAGCGCGAATACAACCGCACCACGTAATACTAATACTAAGCAGGCTGAGACCGTAGCGGATATTGACGATAAGCCGATCGATCTTAGCGAGATACCGTTCTAAAGGAGAACAAAATGGCAAAACGATTAAAGAAAGACACCCCAACGGTTTTTGACTATAAGGATGTTAAAACATTAATGCGCTATGTTAATGCGTATGGTCAAATTGAGCCGATAGCGAAGACGGGTCTCAGTGTCAAGCAGCAGCGTAGCTTGGCAGTGGCAATCAAGCGTGCTCGGCACTTAGCATTGCTGCCGTTTGTATCGCAAGGGCAATAAAAGTATACATTGAGGGAACTCTCTAGCCCCCGAACGTATTTATAGATAAGAAAGAGAGTCGAGTGGTCTGTGCAGGGTAAGGCACGGGCCACTGTTGTTTGTGGGCGGCTGTACAGCGTATTTTTATTTTTGATACAAGATAGTATTATGATGTTACTAAGACCACCGTGGGGTATTTGAGTAAAAAATATGTTCAGTCAGCGAGAAATACTCTACCGTCCGAAAGAATGTTAGAATTAGGTACGGGAGCTTAATAGTTATAGGAAAGGAAAAACAATATGTATCAGCCGACAGATCTTAAAAAGGGTACGGTTTGTCAGATTGACGGTAAGCCATATCGCGTCATTGAATATGGACAGAAGGTTATGGGGCGTGGAGGTTCTATTGTGAACGTTAAATTGAAAAACTTACTGGATGGAAGTGTCATCCCGAAGACCTTTAAGGGTCAAGACAAAATTGAGCCAGCTGAAGTGGCTAGCAAGACTGTTCAATATTTATATCATGACGGAGATATGTTCTGCTTCATGGATCCAGAAAATTTTGAACAATTTGAATTGTCTAATGATGTGGTAGATGAGGCGAAAGATTATTTGAAAGAGGGTTGTGAGCTGAATCTCCAGGTGTTTGATGGGCGAGTGATTAATGTTGAATTACCAAAAAATCTCTATCTCGAAGTTACATATACTGAAGATGTCGTAAAGGGCGATACAACCTCAAGCGTACTTAAGGATGCAACGCTTGAGACGGGCCTTATTATTAAGGTACCAGCATTCATTAAACAGGGCGATATTGTCAGTGTTGACACAGCGACGGGTGAATATCGAGAGCGCAAAAAATAACAAAGGGGTCTTCTTGTCGGAAGCGTCGCCCAGGGTGTTCGGGCGATGCTTTTTGTTGTTAATACATCAAATAACGATAAAGAGTGGAGCAAGAGTTTAGGTATTGATGCTAAAAATACAACGTAATATATGTATAGCTGGTGGGGTGTTTTTGGTGATACATACGACAACTGTTTTCATGAAAATTATGGGTCTATTTGCGATAATGGTGAGAGTATCCTTGGCCACTACAGAGGTAAATATAACTATTGATGTATAAATTACACTGGTGTGTAGTATACAACGTTGTATTTTAGTTAACGTAGAATTAACGATAGCGAAGATCGGCCTATAGGTAAAAGTAAGAATAATTATTGATGTATTTATAACAGCAGTTCTACTATCACAATAGGTCACTAGTGATTGAGAAAAATATGTATTCAGGCTACAATGAGAAGTGACATGAAGCAGCGATTAGATAAAATGATACTAGAACGTGGGTTGGTTGAATCGCGTTCAGAAGCAGAGAATTGGATAGGCTTAGGGCAAGTCATGGTCAATGGTAGGGTGGCGACGCGTCCCGGATGTTTCGTTAATGATACAGCAGACATTACATTGCTGACTCGTGAGCGGTACGTTTCGCGTGCAGGCCTCAAACTAGCGAGTGTGGCGGATAGTTTTCGGTTGGACTTTCAGGGGAAAACAGTGCTGGACATAGGGTCGAGTACTGGTGGATTTACTGATTTTGCGCTGCGTCATGGCGCCCGACGCGTGTATGCTGTTGATGTGGGCACGAATCAGTTGCATCATCGACTGCGTGACGATCGGCGTATAATATTACACGAAAAGACAGACATTCGTGACTTTGAGCTTGATTGTCCACCAGACATTATCGTGGGAGACGTGTCATTTATTAGTCTGCGCGACATTCTACCACACGTTGCAAAACGGCTGATGGGCAGTGCGACGGTGCTTGTAGCAATGGTAAAACCGCAGTTTGAGGCAGGGCGTCATTTGGTACAAAAGGGTGTTGTAAAAAATGCTGCTATACGACGAAAGATCCTGACCGATTTTGAGCAATGGGCAAAACAGTATTTTGTAGTTCTTGATAAAAAGGATAGCACCGTCGCTGGCAGTAAGGGTAACGTTGAGCGCTTCTATAAGCTACAACTAAAAAAATAACAGAGGTAATAACTGTAGTAAAAATAGCATCGTTGTATTTATGGCAACGTAGTATACTATACAACAAGGTTAGACATTGAACCGAAATTCGACGACATCGTTAGGTTGCATGATGTAATTTTTACCCTCAGTACGTATTTTACCCGCTTCACGGGCCTTAGCTTCTGAACCTGCGGCAACAAGGTCGTGGTAGCTAATGACTTGTGCAGCGATGAATCCGCGCTCAAAGTCTGAGTGGATGACGCCAGCAGCCTGTGGCGCCGTCCAGCCTTTATGTATTGTCCATGCTCTGACTTCCTTCTGACCTGCCGTGAGATAGCTCTGTAGACCAAGTGTGTCGTACGCGGCATGGATAAGCTGCGACAATCCAGTTTCGGAAGCTCCGTAGCTATCAAGCAGTTCCAAGGCGTCATTATTTGATAATTCTCTGAGCTCTTCTTCAAGCTTGGCACAAATAAATAATACTCGGGCTGGCGCGACGAGTTTGGTAAGCTTTTCCTGCAGGGCATGGTCGCCGAGCCCCGCCTCGTCAACATTAAATGTATAAATAATTGGCTTGGCAGTGAGTAAATGAAGATCATTAATTATCTCATATTTGATATTTTCTATGGATGCTATCGGCGTACCTGAATTAAGTGATGTCAGGAGTGTTTCAAGGTGTGTAGCGACCTGTCGTGCCTCCGGCTTGGCTTTGGCTTCTTTTTGGAGACGAGGCAGACGATGTTCTATGGTTTGGATGTCGGCAAGGATAAGTTCGGTATTGATGATATCAATGTCGGCTTGAGGGTTAATCGGGGTATTGTCGTGTCGTAATATATCTGAGTTTTCAAAGGCGCGAACGATGTGGATAATGGCGTCGCATTCGCGAATATTGTGCAGGAATTTATTGCCAAGCCCTTCTCCTTTTGAGGCGCCAGCTACCAATCCAGCGATGTCGACGAACGTTACGGTCGCGGGGATAATTTTTTGCGTATCATACAGTTTTGCGAGTACATCGAGCCGCTCATCGGGAACCGGTACGATGCCAGTATTCGGTTCAATGGTGGCAAACGGGTAATTAGCCGCTAGAATATTATTGTTAGTAAGTGCATTAAATATGGTCGACTTACCGACATTTGGCAGGCCGACGATTCCGATTGATAGACTCATATCGTGTATTATAACAAATTATACAAACTTGCCTCAGTATATAATATGTATTAGAATAAGCAGTATGAATAAGGTTATTGTCTCGCGAATATTTATGATAGTGGGTATCGTGTTGAGTGTCGGGGCGATAGTCGCCGTTATCATGATGGTGATGGGGCGATTGCATGTTGGATTAAAAGAGCCGAGCCAAGATATCGCGCCAACCGCTAAGATGATATGTGGCGAGGATATGATAAAAGAATATCAATCAATTATCGCTGCACCGAATGGGTATGGTCCGACAGCGCTTGAGGGGCTGGTGAAGAAGATTTCAGAGCGTGGCGGCCCGGGTGACGATACGGTGTGTCACTATGTTGTGCTTCACGATGCATCGCTACGGAATGATCGCCAGCGGATTGATCAGATTCATCAAGGGTTGATCAACTCGATGAAGATGCGTCAGTCGGTCGAGCCGTTTTATCGACTGGGTATTAATCAGGATACGGTAAAAGCACTGGTCGAGATCGGTAAGGCTGATGCGGGTGCGGGGAATAAGGATGGTACACCGGGTCAGGGCTAGGGTCGGACTGCGGCTCATTATTGGCTATATGCTGGCGCTTGTGGTTGTCGCATCGACGTTGGTGATTATTGGTGCGGATAAAGCAGAGGCGGTGGACTGTAGCGGTTTGAGCGGTCGACGACATTTGATGTGTATTAATGCGCGCAATGATGGTGAACGGTTTGCGGTGCAATATATCTGTAAGGGCGGCGGAACGCGGTGCGGTGCGATGTGGATGTCGTCGCCTGGGACGTCGTATACGAATGATGTTATTAACACTACTAGCTGGAATGCGACGTCATTATCACTCGACTTGAGGGGGTCGGTGAATGGTAATGGCCAGTCGCAGGCGCGGGTGTGGGCGACAAATGTAACGGTTAGTCAGAATGGTCGGACATTAGTATCTGGCGGTACGCTTGATCGTGGGACGCATCCATCGGGCGCGTACCACTGGGTTGATGGCGGTAGCAGCATTCGAGTAAATGGGATTGATATATCTGGCGTAATTGCACCAGGAAGTTCCGGCCGTATCATTTTGCAGGTGCGGCGCTGTTTCTATAGTAGTCCAGGCGGTAGCGGTGTTTGTGCGACACAAGATGTTGAGGTGTGGATTAAGCGTGAGCAGGCGCCAAACCAATGGACTGTCGAAGGACAATCGCGAGTATCAATCAATGGTGGTAGTTTAGTGCAAAACGCGACCGCTGCGCCAGGACAGCGCGTACGATTTTTTCATTATCTACGGAATAATTCTTCATATATGATTCCTCCCTACACCCTAAAGCGCATAGGAATTAATCAGGATGTTAATGGTACGACAACGCATCACGCGTGGGCGTCGCCGTATACGCATAGTGCTAGCCCGTGGAATACGTTTTATGAGCCGAGCGATGTTAAGCCATATAATAATGTCTTTGGGGCTGAGGGGATCGTGACGCAGGATGATGTCGGTAAAACAGTGTGTCAAAAGATTTTATGGCTGCCGGGCGCGTGGAATACTGATGGCTGGGGGGTCTCATCGAATGCCTGTGCGTCGGTGCCGTATGACTATGAGTTGCGACCTGAAGTGCAGGCGCCAGATTATATTAATGAAGGAACGATTGAGGTGAGTGGCGTGACTGCGCGAATTAATCATACAGGATCGACACGGTCAAATCGGGCAAATTATGCTGTGGTGCGGTTTGTGTTAAGGGGCGGTGGAAATTATACCGTGCCAGGCGGTGAGGGAGTTGTTGTGCCGTATGATAGACGTTCGCCGGGTAATTTAGTGGGCGATTGGGATTGTTATATCGCCAAGAACACGATTAAAAATAGTCGACCGGGTTTACAGGTGGTAGATTGTACATCAAATAATTTGGCGCGTAATGGCGCGGGAACAATTATCCAGCGAGGTGGGCTAGAAATTCCGCTCGGTAAGGATAATTTGAGCGGAGTGACGATGACGACTGGCGACCAGTTGTGCTATATGACTATTGTGAGTACATATAACCAACATGTGAATACCAGTACGTTTCGCTATGCGGTAGATTGTGCAAAGGTTGCCGGACGGCCAAAAGTTCAGTTTTGGGGGGCGGATGTGCGAGTTGGTATCGGAATAGACGGTAGTGCGGGTAATAATAATGCGGAAGTCAGGACATCACTGACGAGAGTGAGGCGATAGATGGCGCTGCAGTTAAAAACCCAAAGGTGGTGGATCGGAGTCGGTGTTGTTGGGCTAGTGGTATTCGGAAGCCTTGGAGTGTATATCTGGCGTCATTATATCAGCGTGACGGCGCAAGTAGCGCCTGACGTAACTCACGTCGAGAGGGCGGTGCTAGCAGCAAGCACGACAACGCCACCGGGCGGCAGTAGTTATGGCCCAGCCACGTCATATCACATGCCATGGGAGAAATATCCGGTTGGCGAGAGAGAGCAGATCGGCGGGACACCAGAACGGATTAGCAATTGGCCAACGGCTGGGGATGGTGGGTCTGACTGTCGTGTGAACGCAAATGCCACGACAGTGGTCGATGGTATTGGCGGGACGTTTAATTATGGTGGGTTTATGATGATGCCATTACCGATGTCTGGTAATCGGACGGCTGGTCAGGATAAGTGTAGTGGATCGGTGTCAGCATGGACGGCACCGGATGGTGAAAATAGCACGTCTTCGGCGACGCCAGCGCCGAGTTGGTTTGACGATGTGGTAGCGGCTAATAGCGGTGGTCTAGCGGGTGGAGCATATGTTAATCCACGAGCGTATGGTGGCTGGGCGACGGACGCTAATACCACGACGAAAGTGCCGTTTGGTGTACCCGCCCAGCGATCGGGCGCGGCTGGGGCGGCCGAGTTTGCCGAATGCGGCGGGGTTGCCAAGGAATCGGGGACATCGGCGTGGGCGACTGACGGGGCTTTTCGGCAGTCAATGTATGATCAAGGCGGCCAATCAAAGCCGCTCTGGGGTGCGCGTTGCAAGGATGAGACGAAGTTAAAGGAGTTCTTAACTCGACGCCATAATGCGCCGCAAACTGATACTAATGGTGGAAATTACGTGAAGTCGTCTGGCGTGACGCTATTTCGGCAGAAATTCCGGCTGACGAGCCAGCAGCTCGAAGAGATTCGTCAGCTGGATTTGTTGAACGATGGGCGCTCAGGGCTATACTTACGTTTGGCGGTTGATGATTATGCTGCGGTGTACGTTAATGGCAAGCCAGTCTTCGCTAATCCGAAAGCGTCGTCTGGTGTCGAGATGAAGAGAATCATCGCGGACTATTTACGGGCTGGTGATAATGTGATTGCCCTAGAGGTGCAAGATGCGATTGCTCCAACTAGCCTCGCCAATGCTAATGCGGCTGCTCGGTGGCTGCTCGGTGTGTATGCGCCAAAGGGGTGGCAGCCGGTGCCGGGGGAGCCGCGGCTGTACGGATCGTGGGCGGAATATGCCATTAGTGCACCTGGACAAATTATTTCCTCTTCGGGGGCAGGACTATCGTCTACGCCGACAGGGCGAACGGGGGCGATTGAGGCACGGCAATATAATGATCTGACATTTCAAAACACCAACACCCCGTTTGGTAATTTTCGCGACAAGATGCCGACCGTGCGCACACCTGATGCCTATTTTACGAACACGGGAAATTTATCTGGGGCGGTGTCTATGAGTGACGTGGCCGGTGGTGTGTATCAGGCTGGCAACCTGACGATTACCGGTGGAGAAATTAAGCGTGGCCGGCAAATTGTTATCAAATCGGGCGGCGTGGTGACTATCAAGGGTGACGTAAAGCAGGAGGGCGGTAACTATTCGGCGGCTCGGGATCTGCCGCAGTTGATTATCAGCGCTCGGCATATTATCATTGAGCCGAATGTGACGCAGCTTGATGCTTGGCTGGTGGCCAAGAATGGTACAATTAACACCTGTGATACCATAGTTCGTGATAGTCGTCAGTGGCTGTCGGGGCTGGATGCGAAAACCTGCGAAAAACAGCTGCGGATCAACGGTCCGATTATCGCGAAGCACCTCTTTTTGCGTCGTACCTTTACCAAGGGTGGCGATACCTCTGGCAATAATCCGGGCGAGCCAGCGGAAATATTGAATTTGCGTGCTGATGCATATTTGTGGGGAAATGAGCGGTCGAAAGAATCGGGGGCTATCAAAACGATGCATCTAAAAGAGCTACCGCCACGATTTTAAGGGTTTTACATTTCAATATGCTTATGTATAATAGAATAGTATGAAATTAGCTAAAGGGCTGGGCGACTTTTTCGGATTAGACATCGGGACGAATGCGGTGCGTGTCGTTCAGTTGGCACGAACGAGCAACGGATGGAATCTGCTGCACTATGGTTATGCACCTGTTGACCCGAAGGTTACGGGTAGTGATTCGCCAGAGGCGCAGCGTAAGCTTGGTGAAGTGATCATGACTGCTGTCGGACAGAGCGGTATCAAGACGCAAAATGTAGCGATTGGACTACCGTCGAGCAAGACCTTTACGGCGATTATTGATGTGCCAAAAGTGTCAGACCAAGAGCTAAAGGCGACCATGAAATACCAGGTCGATCAGTACATTCCTATGGCGATTGAGGATGCCAAGGTTGATTGGGCGCTGCTCGGTGACAGTTTGCGCGAGCAAGGCCAGTATGAGGTGTTATTGACGAGTGCAGCGATTAGCTATGTCGAGGAGCGGCTTGAGTTCATCGAAGGTCTTGGCTTTAATGTGGTTGCTGAGGAGCCGGATCCGATCGCGATGCTTCGGGCATTAGCGCCGACTGATGGAGCGACCGCAAAGTTAGTACTAGATATGGGCGAACACTCGACCGATTTGGCGGTCATTTATGGCGATATGCCGCGGCTGGTGCGCACGGTGCCGAGTGGACTGCAGGCGTTGGTGCGCGCGGCGGTGCAAAACCTCAACGTGCAGGATGATCAGGCTCGCCAGTTTATTATCAAGTTTGGCTTGGCACCTGACCGGCTTGAGGGGCAAGTCCTCAGGGCGATTGACGGCGTGCTGGATAACTTTGCGACCGAGCTGACCAAATCAATTAAGTTCTTTCAGACGCGCTATCCGAGTATTTCCGTGTCAGGAATTCTACTATCGGGCTTTGGCGCGGCGATACCGATGATGGATAATTATATTACTAACAAGACTGGTATACCGGCGACTACGGCTGATCCGTGGCAGCATGTTAGTCTTGGGCAGGCCGATCAGCAAAAATTAGCACCAATTGCCTCGGAGTTTGCGACGGTTGTTGGTCTAGCGCAGCGGAGGAGTGGGTCGTGATTGAGATTAACTTGATTCCCGATGTCAAGCGCGAGCTGCTTCGGGCAAAAATGATGCGCAACACCGTGACAACGATGTCGATAACCGTCAGCATGATCGCGGTCGGAGTGGCGGTTGCTCTCGGCTTAATCTTTGGTGGTCAGATAGCCTTGGAGGCGCTGCATGATGGAACAATTAAGAGTAAGACGCGCGAGCTGACGTCGATTGAAGATCTCGATAAGTTAGTGACCATTCAGCATCAGCTGGCGACAATTAACAAACTATCAAGTGAGCGTCAGGCCGATTCGCGGCTATTTGACGTGATGACGGCGGTCAATCCGGTGGCGCCAAATAGTATTAAAATTGCGACGCTAAAACTCAAGCCAGAGTCACGGACAATTACTATTGAGGGATCAGCTGAGAATGGCTATATTGCGCTGGAGATATTTAAGAAGACGATTACTAATACGACTGTGCAGACAACACAAAATGGGCAAGAGGTTAAACAGCCGCTGGCTGAGAATCTGCAGGCGGGTGAGGCCAGCTTTGGTGAAGATGCCAACGGTAAGAAGGTGTTGCGCTTCTCGTTCACGTTTACCTATCCGGCAGAATTGTTTTCGAAAACGAGTGGCTCAGTGGTGATTGCGACGCCAAACGGTAAAGTTGATGTGACTGATTCGCGGCTGGGGGTACCAGAGAGCCTATTTGCCAAGAAGCCAAAAGATGCTTCAAATAAGGAGAAAAACTAATGCCTGAAAATAAAGACGTTGCCATCCGTAAGCGCCAGCAGATTGATTCGTCAAAGAAAACCATGTTTCTGTTCGTGGCGGGTGCGGCATTTGTTAGCGGGGTAGCGATTGTGGTGTCGTTCTTCCTCGTGCGGCAGATTTTGTTTCATGGCGCAGTTGTCCTTGCGAAGCAAGACACCATCAACACACTGGAGAATAATAAAAAGGCGGCCGAGTCGCTCAAAGATAATGTGCGTTCACTAGAGGCGAATGAGGCGCTTAACTCAGTGAAGTTAAAGGATAGTAGTAGTCCATTGCAGACGATTCTTGATGCACTGCCGGCTAGTGCGAATGCCGATGCGCTTGGTGCATCCATCCAGAAGAAGTTCGTTAATGGCATCGCCGGTCTGTCACTAGAAAGTATCTCGGTCCACTATACGGCGAATGAGTCGGGTGCGGAGCAAGAGGACGCTGGTGATGGTCGCTCGGCGGTGAGTTTTACCATGACAGTGAGCGGCACGTCATCGAGCCTCAAGGAGCTATTGACGCGCTTTGAAAAATCAATTCGGGTTATCAATATTACCGAGATCGAGATGCAGGCCAGCGAGGACGGCAAGATGACGATGGATATCTCTGGCAAGGCTTATTTTGAGCCGGCGCAAAAAGTTGGATTAGGAAAGAAGGTGATCAAGCCATGAAGAAGAGCGATATAGCAATGATTGTGTTGATAGCCAGTCTCGGCGTTGTAGTGGCATATTTCGTTGCCAGTAGTATTCCGTTCTTGCGCGTACCATCATCGGGTGTAGAAGTACAGACGATATCAAAAATTAGTCCAGATATTGAGCAGCCGGATAAGGCAGTGTTTCATCGCGATGCTATTAACCCAACGGTGGAAGCAATTGTTGGTAAAGCGACTGGTAGTTAGCGCGGAGGTGATATGGCGCTACTGACGGATGATATGCAGGGAAAATTGATTGGCTTGCTGACGAGCGAGGGCTTGATTGAGCGGTCGGTTGTTAAGGAGGCGCAAAAGCGTGCCAGCGAGTTGGGTAAGCCGTTACTGTCGCTGTTGACCGAGGAGCACCTTTTGGAGAATGAATTATTGGTGCATGCGGTGGCGCAATTGTCTGGTGTGCCGTATGTTAATCTCGCAAGCAGCGTGATTGAGCAGCACATCTTGAACCTGCTGCCGGAGGATGTTGCCGAGCGATTTATGGCGGTACCGCTGGCCGAGGTGCAGGGGCGCTTGGCGGTGGCGATGATTGATGCTAATAATGTCCAGGCGGTTGATTACCTAGCAAATCGTATCCAGCGACCGCTCAAGGTATTTATGGCCTCCGAAGAAAGCATCCGTCATGTCCTTGGCCAGTACAGAACAGACTTATCATCGGTCAATGAGGCAGCGGAAGACTCGCAGCGCGAAGCACTGGATGAGTCGTCGCAGAACATTGTGACGATCGTTCAAGATTCGCCGATCTCGCGGGCGCTTAGTACAATCCTAGAGTATGCAGTAAAGAGCCATGCCTCGGACGTGCACATTGAGCCGTTAGAAAAGGCGTTGAAAATTCGCTGCCGTGTTGATGGCGTGTTGCGGGAAATTATGCAGCTACCAAAAAGTATTGAACCAGCGCTAGTTAGCCGTATTAAAATTCTATCAAATCTCAAAATTGATGAGCATCGAATTCCGCAGGATGGCCAGTTTGCAGTCAATGTGGCCGGCAAGGACGTCGACCTACGTATCGCGATTTCGCCGGTGGTGTGGGGAGAGCAGGTGGTGATTCGTCTGCTTGATAAGACGGGCAACTCGTTTGATCTGACTGATATGGGGTATGCCGGGCGGGCACTGAGAGCCATCCAAAAGGGTATCAAGCGGCCGAGCGGAATGATTTTGACGTCTGGGCCGACCGGTTCAGGTAAGTCGACTAGTCTATATGCGCTGATCAAGGAAATCAAGGACGACTCGATCAATATTGTGACGCTGGAGGATCCGGTGGAGTACAAGATTGACGGCGTCAATCAGATTCAGGTGCACGCTGATGTTGGACTGACGTTTGCATCGGGCTTACGGTCAATCCTCCGGCAGGATCCCGACGTGGTGATGGTCGGTGAGATCCGCGATACTGAGACGGCGAACTTGGCGGTGCAAGCGGCATTGACCGGACACTTGGTATTTTCGACACTGCACACTAATTCGGCGGCGGGTGTGCTGCCGCGGTTGCTGGATATGGGGATTGAGCCGTTCTTAATTGCTAGTACCGTGAATACCATTATTGGTCAGCGGTTAGTCAGGCGGGTGGCGCCAAAATATGACTCGTATCAATCGTCACCACTTGAAACGGAGACCATTCAGTCAACGGTTGGCCACCTCCTGCCAAAAACCCAGGCTGACATATCGACTGTTTCGCAGGATTTGGGCTACAAGGCCTTGCCATTATCTGGTCAAGCCGCTTATACTTTAGTCAGGGGCCGCGATATGCCGCAGACGCCGCAAGGTTACTCTGGCCGGTGCGGTTTGTACGAGGTTATGGACGTCACTGAGGAAGTTCAAAACCTGATCGTCAAGCGGGCAACGAGCGCCGAGATTCAGCGGCTCGCCATTCAGCAAGGCATGATAACGATGCGTCAAGATGGTTATCTCAAGGCGCTCAGTGGCGTGACAACATTAGAAGAAGTAAATCGGGTAGCAGCCGATACAGCATAAAAGAAAAGGGGGACGATTATGAACAATCAAGAATTACGCATCGAAATTTTACTCGAAGAGGTGGTTAAAAAGCGGGCCTCAGACCTTCACATTCAAGTGGGCCTGCCACCGATGCTGCGTATTGACGGAACGTTGGTCGCAGCAACGGGCACGCAGCCGCTTGATGAGGCAACCGTGGAGCGGCTGGTATTTCAGATTCTTGATGAGGATCAGCGGCAAATTTTGCTCAAAGATAAGGAGTTTGACTTTTCGTTTGCGTTCGGTACACTGGGACGATTCCGGGTGAATGCCTTTCATGAGAGGGGTAATTTGGCAGCGGCGCTGCGCTTAATTCCAAACGAGATCAAGACTGCGCAGGAGCTGGGCATGCCGCCAATTGTCAATACATTTGCCGATTTCCCACGCGGTTTGGTGTTGGTGACGGGGCCGACTGGCTCTGGTAAATCGACGACGCTGGCGGCGCTGGTCGACAAAATTAACGCCGAAAAGTCGCAGCACATCATTACTATCGAAGACCCGATCGAATTTACGCACAAGTCAAAAAAATCAGTGGTGGTGCAGCGTGAGGTTCATTATGACACTTATTCGTTCTCGGCGGCGCTGCGTTCAAGTCTGCGCCAAGACCCAGACGTGGTGCTGATCGGTGAGATGCGCGACCTCGAGACAATCTCGGCGGCGATTACCATTGCCGAGACCGGGCACTTGGTGTTTGCGACGCTACACACCAACTCGGCGGCGCAGTCGATTGACCGTATGATCGACGTCTTCCCGCCGCATCAACAGCCGCAAATCCGGGCGCAGCTATCAAACATCCTGATGGCAATTTGTTCGCAGCGGCTGGTGCCGTCTATCGGTGGCGGTCGGGTGGTGGCGGCCGAGATCATGATTGCTAATCCAGCGGTGCGTAACATTATTCGCGAAGGCAAGAGCCATCAGCTGGATGCCGTCATTCAGACGGGTGCTGATCAGGGTATGCAGACCATGGATCGGACGCTGGTAAATCTGGTACAAAACGGTACGATTACCTATGATAGTGCTCGTGAGTTTGCGGTCGATCTAGCGGAGTTTGAGCGGCTTATCAGGGGATAGCGCATGAAAAAATATTACTATGAGGCCAGGGATTCAGCCACGCAAAAGATTACCAAGTCGGTTGTGCAGGCTGAGAGCGAGGTCGCCGCGGCGAAATTGCTGAGCGCTCAGGGTTTCGTGCCGCTGAAAATTGAGCTGCAGGATGAGCGTGAGGGCTTCTTTCAGCGATTGTCAAATAAAATATCGTCCAAGGACAAGATCGTCTTTACGCGGCAACTAGCGACGTTGATTGGTGCGGGGTTGCCGCTGGCGCAGAGCATGCATACGGTACTGGAGCAGACGCAAAACAAGCGGATGCAGAGTATCATTCAGGAGATAATTTCCGATATCGAAGGCGGTCGGCAATTATCAAGTGCGTTCGAGAAGCATCCAGAAGTATTTGACAATGTGTATGTAGCATTGGTGGCGGCCGGTGAGGTATCAGGAACGTTGGATGAAGCGCTTAAGCGCATCGCGTCACAACAAGAAAAAGATACAGCGATGCTTAGCAAAGTGCGTGGCGCCATGGTCTATCCGGCGATTGTGCTGTTAGTGATCATCGCGGTGGTGGTATTCATGCTCGTGATGGTAGTGCCGCAGGTCGAAGGACTGTATGGTAGCTTACATAAAGAGCTACCGTTTACAACGAAGGCCATGGTCAGCGTCGCTGGTTTTTTGGCGCAGTTTTGGTGGGCGCTGGTGATTTTACTTGGTATCGGTTTGTATTTCTTTCAGCAGTATCTCAAAACCGAGGCTGGTATTCGCGCTAAAGATACGTTCAAGCTGAACATACCAGTGTTTGACGCCATGTTCCGCAAGCTGTACATGGCTCGCTTTACCCGTACCGGTCAAACGCTTCTCAATAGCGGGGTGGCGATGCTGGACATGCTGCGCATCACCGCTCGGGCAGTCAATAATTCAGTTATCCGTCAAGGCATTGAGCATGCTAGCGAGAAGGTGAAGGGCGGCAAGGCGCTGTCGGTGTCCTTAAAAAATGAGGACTATATCTTGCCAATGGTGCCGCAGATGATCAAGATTGGCGAACAGTCGGGTAAGATTGATGAGATGATGGGCAAGTGTGCGCAGATTTACGAAGATGAGCTGGATGAAGAGATCAAGGCGATCACGACGACCATTGAACCAGTGCTGATGGTGGTCTTGGCGGTCGTGGCCGGCGTGATGGTGGGTGCGATAATCTTTCCAATTTATAATCTGGTCGGAGACATTAGCCTCTAGACAATCCATAAGCAGTACAGTATAATAGCAAGAGAAAGTTAAGTCACAGAAAGGTGGGCAACTTCATGGCTCAGCAAAAAGCAAATAAAGGATTCACAATCATCGAGGTCGTGTTGGTGCTGGCAATCGCTGGGCTGATATTCTTGATGGTATTCTTGGCATGGCCGGCCCTGCAGCGCAGTCAGCGCGATACACAACGACGGAGCGATGTGACCAGGTTTGTCTCGCAGGTGAATAGTTACGCGACGAACAACAAGGGAAGTATTCCGAAAACCGATACAGGATCGATTAATAGCTTCCTCGATTCGTATATGAAGCGTGGCAATGGTGAATTCAAGGATCCGCAGACCGGCAATAATTACAGCGTGGTAACTGGCGTCGCCCAACAAGGTTCGGCAACGACCGAGAAGATGGTATATGCCACGAGCGCTCAATGTGATGGCGAAAATATTGTTGCCAAAAGTGGCTCACCGCGGTCATTTGCCGTCAAGGTGCAGCTGGAAGGAAGCGGTGCGTTTTGTAAAGACAACCAAAACTAACCAGAGACGACGCGTTATTGGCAGCCTCCTGCTATCAGGGGGCTGCTTTTTTCATAATTTCTTGTTACCATTAACAGTATGATGATAGTGACAATACTGGTGGGTGTAGCGATTTTTGGCGCAGTGATGGGAAGTTTTATCGGTGCTCAGGTGTGGCGAGTCCGTGCTCGGCAACTCGTTGAAGACAAGCAGGCCGGTGAACCGGTTGATATGCTGGAGCTCCGCCGTCTGAAGCCGCTGCTTAAGCCTCTCAAGGATGATCGATCGCAGTGTCTTTCTTGTGGGCACGAGCTACGCTGGTATGATTTGCTGCCGGTGGTGAGCTGGTTGGCCGCTAGAGGTCGCTGTCGGTACTGCCAGGCGTCGATTGGCTGGATGGAGCTGGGGCTCGAGGTGGCGATGGCCGGGTTGTTTGTCGCAGTAACATGGCATGGCATGATGACGTTTACGGCGCCACTAGTGATAACGAAGGTCGCGATTATGCTGATGGGGCTATCATATCTAGCGTTCCTGTTCGTGTATGACAAGCGGTGGTTTTTGCTTCCGGACGTGGCGAATTGGCCGTTCGTGATGCTGGGGGTACTGTTTGCTGGGATTCACGCAGCGACTGGTCAGCTGCCGGGTGGAGTGCTGGGGTTGATAGCGGCGGTTGTTATCCTCAGTGGCGTGTACGCATTGCTCTACGTCGTGTCGAGTGGTCGCTGGATAGGGTTCGGTGATGTCAAGCTGACACTTGGCCTCGCCCTCTTTTTGATGGATTGGCGGCTAGCATTTCTCGCGCTCTTTTTAGCGAATTTACTCGGCACGCTACTGGTACTACTGGGGATGCTTCGGGGTACAGTGCAGCGTGGAGCGCGAATCCCATTTGGGCCGCTACTAATCGTCGGCTTTCTTATTTCGTGGTTTTTCGGCGTGAGGATCGTGGATTGGCTTATCGTGATTTGATAGTGCTTATGCTATAATAATGAGTATATGAAGCGGTGGCAATCCGGGTTTACAATCGTTGAAGTGGTGTTGTTCTTGGCGATCACCGGTCTATTGACCGTTGGCTTGTTAGCTGGCGTGAGCGCTGCGCTGCGTCAACAGCAGTATCATGACGCTGTTCAATCGTTCGCCGGCTTTATTCGTGATCAGTATAGCCGAGTGATTAGTATCGAGAATGATCGGGGCGATCGCGACACATGTCCTGTTAAGGGTGCAACAAACGACGGAGCTCGGGGCCAGTCGAATTGCGTTGTCGTTGGTCGCTATGTCAAGTCGACGAATTCCGAGGCACGTTCCTTTACCGCCTATCCGCTGTACGCTCTGAAACGCTCGGGAGTGTGGACATATAGCTACAGTGAGAGTGAGGCAAATACCTATACGGTTGGCTGGGGTGCGCAGGTACGCTCGCTCACGGCAACCAATACCATTGGTAGAGAAATGGCTTTATTAATATACCGCGACCCAGATAGCGGGCAGGTTATCGTACGCACGAATGACGCACCGTATTCACCAGCTAATATTAATAATTTTATTCGCAATATGCAGCCGAATGGTGGTATGTATACGGCCGATTTACAGCTGCGGCAGCGAGAGTTTTGTATCTATGATACTGGCTGGTCAGTTGGCCAGAGGCTGTCAGTCTTTTTGGGAGCAAAGGCTGGCTCGAGTGAGGCCGTGACGGTTGGTCATGCGACAAAGGGGTGCGATAATGAAGCGACGGCATAGCGCGCAGGGCGACACGATCATTGAAGTGGTGATGGCGGTAGCGATGTTTAGCATGCTGGCGATCGGTATCATGGCACTCATGAATAGCGGTATTGCTATGGCGCAGCGATCATTAGAGTTGACGCTTGTGCGGCAACAGATTGATAGTCAAGCAGAAATGCTGCGCTACATTCACGACAAGTCATCTCAGGCCGGCAGCTCATTTGCTACCCTCTGGGACGCGATGAAAGGTCGGACTATTGACCACGCCAATTCGCTACTGAATGTTAATCGATGTCCAGAGGCAATGCCGAGTGGGGGATTCGCACTAGCACCCAGCAAAAATACCTTTCAGTTGATTACCAATAAGTATGAATTATCGCCGACATATGCCAAGATTTCAACTGCTCGAAATCCAATTTCTCAGGGCATTTCAATTCAGCTGGTACGTGTTGAAGGCGGCCGCGCCTATGATGCGTACATTCAGGCCTGCTGGATGAGTGTGGGGACCGACCGGCCGATGACCACGGGGACGATTGTGAGGATGTATGACACGGCGGTATAGACGATATGGGTTTACCTTGGTTGAGCTGATGCTGGCGATGGCATTCGTGTCGGTGTTGCTACTGGCGATTGCTACAATAGCAATCCAGGCCGGCAAGCTGTATAATCGAGGCCTCACGCTCAAAAGTATCAATCAGTCCGGCCGCGAAATTAGCGATAGCTTGCGGCGTGACTTTTTGCAGGCTAATGCTGGCAAGATAAGTGGTAATGCTAATTCGGCCGTTGTCATGGTGCAGGCGGGTGGTGCTGATCGGAGCGGCCGACTCTGCCTCGGTGACTATTCATATGTCTGGAATGTGCCAAAGGTTGTCTCTGGAGAAGTGAAGGCCGGTGCGGGTATTATTACCGAAGTTGGTGGGCCGCATTCTGGTCGTCCGATTAATTTTGCTCGAGTGATTGACCCAGATGGTATGCTGTGCCAGAAAAATGAAACAACGGGGGCGTACATGTCAACAGTCGCGACGGATAAAGTGACACATCTTCTCAAGCCAGCCGGGTCGAATGATGTGGTGCTGGCAATTCATCACATGAAAGCAGCGCGAGTGGCGGGTGATAGCGGGGCAGACAGTCTGTATCGTTTGGAATTTGTCCTTGGAACCAGTCAGCTTGAGGCGGTCAATACAGCTAATGGCACCTGTAAGCCACCGGCGGATAACAGTGAGAATCTCGACTTTTGCGCAATAAATAGCTTTGAGATGATTGTGAGGACAAATGGATAAAATAGCGAGAAATAATCAATTAGGTGCGGTGTCGTTATTTGCAGTGATCTTTGCGACACTGTTACTAACGGTTTTGATGCTCGGCTTCATGCGGCTCATAATGGTTGATCAGCGACAGGCCCTGAACAATGAGCTGTCACAAAGTGCGTATGATGCGGCACTGTCCGGTGTTGAAGACGCCAAGCGAGTCGTGCGTGCCTGTCAAAAAGGAGATAACGGTGGCAAGGCTTGCGAACAGTTACGACTGCCTGATGACTGTAAAGTGGTCGCACGTGCGGGCGTTGCCGGTAATGTGGCCGCTAACGAGACGCTGATTCAGTCACGTCGCTCGGGGGATGGTAAAGAGTTCAACCAAGCCTATACCTGCGTCAACATCACGATGGACACGGAAGATTTCTTGGTAAACATACCCGAAGGGTCATCTCGTTTGGTGCCGCTGAAAGCCAAATCTGAATTTAATAAAATTGTCCTCGAGTGGTTTACTAAAGAGGACGCGAACGGCAACGTGGCTGCTGGACGAGTAAAAAATGCTGCCTCCGTATCAACTTCGCTGCCGGCGTACAGTGACTGGGATGAGTCGCCGTCTCGTCCTGCACCCGCGCTACTGCGCACTCAGATGATTTTTCCAGGCGATACATTCGACCTTGCTAGTCTTGATAGCTCTCGTGTTGCGACGATGTTCCTTTATCCACGGACGCTGAGTGTCCCCGGGCCGACGAACGGAGGTGTATCGGCAATTAATCTACCGCGAGCGGGCGGTGGAGGGCAATTTAACAATGCTCCGACGCCGGTGAGCTGTTCTCCGGATTTTGCGAATAGTGGCTATTCGTGCCGAGCCACAATTGATATATCACCTGTTACGGCCGCCGCCAGCGTTAATTCATTCTTGCGTCTGACGCCGCTATATCGCATGTCACACGTACGAATTGCCCTATATAATGGTGCAGAACCGGTCAAGTTTGATGGCGTTCAGCCAGCGGTTGATGCAACTGGTCGTGCTAGTAATGTGTTTCGGCGGGTTGAGGCGCGCCTTCAGATAGGTGACGATTTCCCGTATCCTGAAAATGCTATCGATCTTGAGAATAGCCTCTGTAAAGACTTTTCGGTGACTGAGGGTAGTGTAACGCCGGGTAGCTGTCGGCCGTAGTGTCTTAGGGGTCTATCTCGTATCACTGTGAAAGCGCTCGTGGACGTCTTTGAGGTGCTGGTCGGTGACGTGTGTGTAAATCTGGGTCGTGGCGATATTGCTATGACCGAGCATCGATTGTACCGCCCGTAGGTCCGCTCCATTCATCAGAAGGTCGGTGGCAAAGCTATGACGCATAGTGTGCGGGCTAACGTGCTTGGTGATGCCAGCAAGTCGGGCGTAGTGCGACACCATTCGCTGGATCGAGCGAGCACCCAGCCGACGATAATCGCCAGAAACTGATGGTTTTGTTGGGCGCCTGCTATAGCTGATGAATAGAGCCGGCAAGCTGTCACTTCGCGCATCAAGGTAGTTTTTGACGTGCTCGGCAGCAGACATTGAAACGAATACGGGCCGGTCTTTTTGGCCCTTACCGCGCACCATAAACTCACGTCGAGCGAGATTGATGTGGTCACGATTCAAGTTAACAAGCTCCGACACGCGCAGTCCGCTCGAAAACAAAAGCTCAATGATTGCTCGGTCGCGAAGGCCCGGCTCATTGTCCAGCGGGATCTGCTCAATTAGTCGTACCACCTCGTCGTAGTGAAGAAATGTGACTTGTTTGCGAACGGTTTTTGGTAGGGTAATCTTGTCGGCCGCCAGTGATGAGATGTCTCGTTGTGATAAATACGTCAATAATCCACGCAGGGCGATCAAGTGATAGTTTTGTGTAATTAACAACAATTCTTCACCGGTGTTGCTATTTTTATAACGGTTTAACCAGAGGCGATATTTACGAATTGTCTCTGATGTTATTTTTGCAACATCAATATCACCAGCAAAATCAATGAAGCGTTCAAGGTATAGTTTGTAGTTCTCAATGGTGCGAGGACTGCGTCCACCCTCAACTTCTAGGTGTTCCAGGAAATCTGCTAATGCTTCGGAGAAATACATAGGTTAATTTTAACAACATCTATACCGTTTATCAAATGGCTAGTTTTTGCTATGATGAAGAAAATAATACACGAAGGAGGCGTATGGCTGAGTCAAAAAAGAAGAATATGTGTGGCATTGAACGAACACTGATTGTGTTCAAGCCTGATGCAGTACAGCGGGGGATCGTCGGCGAAATCCTGCAGCGGTTTGAGCGTGTTGGCCTCAAGATTATCGGTGTCAAGATGGTTGCTCCGGGTCGTGAGCACTACTTTGCGCACTACGAAACGATTGGCAAGATGGTGACCCGTCGTGGTGAAGAAATTTTTGACATGACGCTTGATATGATGATGGACGGGCCAGTTATCGCTATGGTTCTCGAGGGAGTCGAAGCGGTCGCCGTAGTGCGCAAAATTGTCGGCCCAACCGAGCCGAAATCTGCCGACATGGGTACGATTCGTGGTGACTATTCGCATGTTAGCTTTGGCTACGCTAACGAGTGCCAGAAGGGTGTGCCGAACTTGATTCACGCATCGGGTGATCCTGACGAGGCGGCGCAAGAAGTCGCCCACTGGTTTAAACCCGAAGAGTTGATGGATTATGCGACGTTAAACGAAAAGTTTACTCGGTAGCATTGTCGCGACCGACGACCACCCGTGTTATAATTAACACGGGTGGTTTTTATGTGTGCCTCGGTAGCTCAACTGGATAGAGCAGATCCGTCCTAAGGATAAGGTTGTAGGTTCGACTCCTGCCCGGGGTACCAAAGAATTATGACGAAGAAAGCCAAATCAGATAAATCATTTGATGGCCAGCGCGATGGCGAGGAGTTGCTGTTTGTGTTTCGCCGGCATATTATTGCTATGCGTAAGGGTTTTTATCTATTACTCATCCCGATGACGATTGGCGCGCTGCCGTATCTTATTTGGCAGGATAATCTCAATCTTTTATGGGTATTTCTCGGCAGCTTCATCTTTGGACTCGTTCTGTTTGGTTATCATTTTTTAATGTGGTTTTATACATATTACATTGTGACAAATCAGCGACTTCGCCAGATAACACAGCATGGTTTTTTTGGTAAGGATGTAATTGAACTTAAACTAGCGAAAGTCCAGAATATCAGTTATGTCGTGCCTGGTTTTACGGGCGAAATGTTCAAATTTGGTACAATAGTTATTCAGACGTTTGTCGGGGACCTTGTCATTAAAAATGTTGAGCACCCAGATAAGATTTATAATAAGCTGCAAGATGCGGTGGACCTCGCTGCTGAAAGGAGTGATCATGCTAAAGAAGACAACGAAGGTTAAGAAAAAGGACAAACGCTCACTGCCGTCACGGATTACCAATGATACGGTCGCGGAGCATCGCGAAAAGGTGCTGGCTGGTGGGCGCAAACACAAATACCCGATACAATACTCCAAACATAAACTAGTCTGGAACACGGTATTTATTAGTATTGCTGGACTCGTGACGGTGATTGTCCTATTGTATCTGCAACTCTATGTCTGGAAGGACACAAGCGATTTAGCATATCGTATTACCAAAATTTTGCCGCTACCGGCCGGTTCAGTTGAAGGGGAATTTGTGCGCTATAGTGATTATTTACTATATAACCGCGGTAATATGGCGGTGCTTAAGACTCAGGGTCAAGATCAGGCTGGTGATAAAGTCGCTTTTCAGCGGCAGCGGGCCATGAACCAAGCGGTGCAGGATGCATATGTGCGTAAGCTAGCGAGAGAAAGGGGTATATCAGTTGATGATCGAAAAGTTGATGAAGAGATGGACCGCCAACAAAAGGATGCCGGCCTGTCAAAAGAAGCCTACCGTTCGGCGGTAAAAGATATGATTGGCTGGTCGCTTGATGAGGCGCGTGATGGCATTAGGGCATCGCTGCTGCGCTGGGAAGTATCGTTTGCCGTTGATGAAGCGGCGGCCAACCTTGTTAAGGAAGTTGAAGCACAGCTCAAGGCCGGTAAATCGTTGACCGATGTCGCGGCGGCGTTAGGCGAACGAGTACAAGTAATGCCAGAGACTGTTGTTCCGAAGACCAACAAAGACGGTGGCTTGACCGAGGCGGCGATTAAAACTGCAGATGGTACGATTTCTGGGGTTATTAAGCCGCTCGGTGGCGATGGCTACTACTTTGTTCAGCCACGCTCACGGGATAACGGTTCAATCACCTACTCATACCTCAAGATTCCATTGACGACATTTAAAGCTAATTTTGATAAGTTGATCAATGACAAGAAAGTTACCTATTACGTTCATCTTGATCAGCCAGCCGAACAAAAGTCTGGTGAGTAGAAATAGCCTCCGGCCTGCTCGTCATCATCTTTGCGAAAGCCTCACTCATCTGCTATAATTCTTGGGGAGACATGCCGCTGTAGCTCAGTTGGTAGAGCGGCGCTTTCGTAAAGCGTAGGTCACCGG